>LinusII_BA0109CM-p1__coassemble_3659_pt1 | contig 6268 bp, 5 predicted proteins | sample LinusII_BA0109CM-p1__metabat2_high_PE_035 | metagenome-assembled genome bin LinusII_BA0109CM-p1 | reverse complement strand
TAAATAGAACGGTGACACTCATCAATGATAATCAAATCGAAAAAATCGTGAGGTAGATTTGGATTTGGTGGTAAAACCACTTCCTCATCCACATCAGATTCGTCATCGTCTGCATCATCCAATATTGGTTCTCCTTTTAAAAGGGAAAATAGACGTTGAATCGTAGATATAACCACATTGCTATCTGTCGGAATCTCAGCCGACCTTAAACGATTGACAGTAAATATGGTATTAAATGCATCTCCATTATCCGTTAGCCGGAAAGTGCCAAATTCTCCTTCAGCCTGTTTGCCTAGATTGTTACGGTCCACTAAAAAAAGCACTCGTCGCATCGGAGTATAATTCAACATTCGATAGGCTGTCAAACAAGCCGTGTAAGTTTTCCCGGCTCCTGTAGCCAAAACCATCAGTGCACGTTTATGGCCATTGCGAAAACTTTTTTCGAGTTCGGTGACCGCTTCATACTGACAAGCACGAAGCCCTTTATTTCGAAGCATAGGCAATCCTGCAAACGGATCATCGACGCCCACCATGGCCACCAAGTCCTTAGGACGATAGATTTTATCCAATTGCTTCCAATCAGCATCCTTCTCCCTAAAATCTTGAAAATAAATATCCTTTCCGTTAGATGTGAAAAGAAAAGGAAGCGGATTTTGCCAGGTTTGATAACAATTAGGAACACTGCGGGCATAGCCTGCAGCTTGCTCGCAAACCACGTCAGATGACACATCTACTTCGGCTCTTTTGGCTTCTAATACACCAATAGCTTTGCCATTGATAAACAAGAAATAATCAGCTTCTCGATTACCATTAAGCAGCCCTTCACGAATAGCCACTGCAGACATATTGGACTCAAATTCATCGCGATTGATGACTTTCCATCCAGCATCTTTAAACCATTGATCGATTCTTTCTCGTGCTTTTTCTTCTGGTGTCATAGTGTTTAAATTTTACATCTAACTTCTTATAATCTGATATTATAGGCAGTTAATATCTAAAATGGTTAATATCTTATTCTTAGCAATGGAATTTATTATACCTTTGATTCAAATTCAGTTCTCAATTCATCCAAAACCTTTCCATGGTATGAAAAGTATTTGGCACCTTGATAGGCATTTGATGGTGTTCTCTTATCGTCAGGAAGGAAAGTTCCCACAAAAGGAGATAGCTTGTAAATCCGGTTTTGATATTCAATTGAATCATCTGAAGCAACTTTAACCATAATGCCAGTAGGATCGAACTTGACAAACTCTCCTATTTTAATGCCTACCATACTAAACTTAAACCGTGGACGTTTATGAGATTTGCATGAAGAAGATTCGTGTACCGATTCCTTTCCTTCCTGTTTTTGAGAAATAATAGGCTTATTGTCTTTATACTCCATAATTTCAGCATCATCAATGGCCGATGCTATATCTCGAAAGATTTCCAAAGCCATTTGGGGAGCAACATTAAAAAATTCACGGTTCTGGCGAATACGCAGATCCGTTAAGCGGTCGATAGTCTTATGAACCAGTTTCTCAACCTCATTATACTTGACCGTTTTCATCGTTGCAAAAATTTCAAAAGGTAAGGGCACGGCTGTGTTATCCAATTCCTTAGAACGGATATCCACCGGACGGGAACTTTTTCCTATTTTAACCCAATCCTCTCGAAAACTGGGATTTGTGAGTATATATACGTAACCTGGTTTCTTATTCATGTTTATTTCCAATAACAGCTGTATTCAATAATCTACTCTTATTTTTACAAAAATAAAAAATTTCATTGAGATAACCGCTGAGAATTTCGAAATCTTTCCAGTTAGAATCAATTATTGTAGAGTTCGTCAATTATACTGCTCAAGCACGTTTCGAAACAAGTATAAAACATTAGGAGTTAGAAACCTATAGGTTTACCACCTGAAAAACATAGCTTTTTGGGGGCTATTGTAAACGTCTGTATTTGCCAGATTTGAGTAGACAATTTATTGTTTTTATAAGCTACATCAGTAGACAGTTCGTAAAATTCAATGCTGAGACAGTAGAAAGTTCTTGGAATTGATCCAAAGTATTCCCATAAAAGCTTCTTTCTTATATTACTATGTGTGTGCGCGTGAGAATAAAAACAGCATGCATTTTTGCATTTTGCATCGTTGAACGTAGGCGTACTTATCACACGCGTGCACACCATATATAATATAAGCAAATATCATTAATGAGTTTAAAAATTATTTCTACTTGCCCATCAAAGGTTTGAGCTTCACTGAACTCTTGATAAAAATTTTCACTCGCATCAAAATAGTATAGATAATCCTCTATATATGGTTTATCGGCATATTTTGAAGAGAATGCTTTATTTCTATCTATCTGCCTGCACAATATATCAGCCCACCCTTCTTTATCTCTTGCTTTAACACAAATAGTCTCTTGACCATTTATCCATAAAGCTATTCCTAACCATATAGATGGTATTTTATCATCTTTAGGTTTTACTTCAAAATAAATTCCATAATGAGTACTTTTGATGTCATCACTATAATAAGTAAGAGTATATGATTCTGCCTTACGATTTGCAGCCGACTGAAATATCTTACCTAAGATATACAAATTGCTTAACCCCTTTAGATTCACTTTATTTTTATATTTTATTATTCCAACATTTTTACATCCACACTCTATGTTTCTTATTATTCGTTTCATAGAAGATTCCTTATCATCCCTAATACACGATAAAGTCTTTTCCTCAAATGCAAGAACGGCATTCAGCAATGCTACCCAACTAATTTTTATAATTCGACATTTACGATTAGCTACTTGCATCACAGGCTCTATATCATAATTCCGATTTCCACCTACTGCCAATAAGATAACCTCCTTCTCATCTTCACCATATTCGTTCAGATAAGCTTTAAATTCACGTTCCCACTCTTCTCTATACTGCCCTATATGATCATAGTATTTTGCTTCAACGATGACGTCAATATTTTCAAATCGAAAGAATACATCAGGTTCTACATAACTAACATTGCCTGTATCATGGACAGAATTAGGATTCCATTTCGGCCAAAAATAAAACTGATCAGCCATCAGTCCTACATTTTCTGGCAAAACACCTTGATTAGATGCGGCACTTTTTAATATGTCCCAAAACACATTATCAGGCAATAACATAAGATTCTCAAAAACAATGGATGTTTTCGGATCCTCATTTGTATTTTTCTTATGTAGAATACTATAAATCATATTACTGCATTAATTAACGTGAGTTTGAAATAAGAATAAATGTATTTTTCTGATAATTAGAAACATAGCGATAAAATCATTAAATTTATAGTGTCCAATTATAACATTTAAACGATTACCACTATGTTTTAAAAGTCTAAAGTTACAGAGATTATTTGTATGATCAATGTTTTTTGCAACGTATTTACATTACAACAGGAAAAATATATGATTGAAGATAAGAAGACCAAGCATCGCATCAAACTCAACCGTATGAGTGATGCTGAGATTATCGTTATTCTTATCCTGTTCCACTCCTTTACGTGTTTGTTGCAACCAGATATAGCCAACTCCTTGTAGGCTATAGCAGCATTGTCTTAGCCTAAAAAAGTTGACAGTTTTGAAATATAGCCTATTATACTCTATTTCCTGCGATTTTCCCCGTAGTTTTTCCTCTGCATTTCCGGGCATGGTGGCGCCCTTACAGCCTTGCGTTTTTACCTCGGGATTCCAGTGCAGTGAAAGGTTGATCTGGCCGTTGCTCAGCCACACCTCCGCCTCCCCCTGCGGCAAGATAGCGCAGAGCTGTTGCAAACCCTGAAGCATGCGGTCGGCACCCTCGGTTTTTACTGGAGATTCGGCAGCAGAAACCGCAAGCTGCCGGGCGTGCCAAAGACGGCGGAAACAGTTAATTAAGTCCATAGTATACCTGTTTTGTAAAGACTACAAATATACTACACCCGAAAGCCGAAGTCAAGTTTTTCAGCCTGAATAATCAACTATAATCAACATTTACCATGTTAAATTTTCCTGTCGGTTATTCAGTAAGAAATCCCCATGGAATGAGGGAAAAAACTCCATGGAATCGGACTCGGGAAGCGGTTGTTTTCGGAGCTGAATCCATGGAGAAAATTTCAGAAACCTGTAGCAGAAATGTTTCCGAGCTGTAGGTAGAGAATCGGAAAGCTACAGCTTGGGAATCGTCAGACTACAGTTTCATGCCCAAAGAATCACAGTTTTTTCAACCCAAGCGGATCCACCCTTCACCCTTCATCTTTCACCCATTGATTATCAAGGTGAAATGGGTGAACCCTTCATCAGCCTCATTGGCCATAAAAGAAGGTAAGCATATCGTGATAGATGAAAAAAATGCTATATAGATATAGCAAAAACAGGGTATCCAGGAGAAAAATGATTTTTTTTGAGGGTTCTGATTCATCACGAAATTCTTTTTTTACTAACTTTACACCAAATTTTGAGAATAGCAACTAAAACAATACATAATTTTTTAGATTTATAATCAGATGAAACAGGATATGATTGTCATTCTTGACCTGGGTAGTCATGAAAATACGGTAGTGGCTCGTGCTATCCGTGCGTTAGGTGTGTATAGTGAGATTTACCCTCACGATATTACAGTAGATGAACTGAAGGCGTTACCCAATGTAAAGGGTATTATTATTAATGGAGGTCCGAACAATGTCATCGACGGAGTGGAGATTGATGTACTTCCGGGCATTTACGAATTGGGTATCCCTGTTATGGCTGCCGGCCATGATAAGGCGCTTTGTGAGGTGAAGTTACCTGCATTTACCGATGATATGGAAGCGGTAAAGGAAGCGGTGAAGGGATTTGTACTGGATACTTGCCACGCTGAAACCAACTGGAACATGAAGAATTTCGTGGCTGATCAGGTGGAATTGGTTCGCCGTCAGGTAGGCGACAAGAAAGTGCTGCTGGCTCTCTCGGGCGGTGTGGACAGCTCGGTAGTAGCTGCACTGTTGCTGAAAGCTATCGGCGATAACTTGGTGTGTGTACACGTTAACCATGGCTTGATGCGTAAGGGTGAATCGGAAGATGTAGTGGAAGTGTTCCGCAACCAGTTGAAAGCTAATCTGATTTATTGTGACGTAACCGAACGCTTCCTGACTAAGCTGGCCGGTGTGGCTGATCCTGAGCAGAAACGTAAAATTATCGGCGGTGAATTTATCCGTGTGTTCGAAGAAGAAGCGCGCAAGCTGAACGGCATTGACTTCTTGGGACAAGGTACGATCTATCCGGACATCGTGGAAAGTGGTACCAAGACAGCCAAGATGGTAAAATCTCATCACAATGTAGGTGGTCTGCCCGAGGATTTGAAATTCGAACTCGTGGAACCGTTGCGTCAGTTGTTCAAGGATGAAGTTCGTGCCTGCGGTCTGGAACTCGGTTTGCCTTACGAAATGGTGTATCGTCAACCGTTCCCCGGTCCCGGTCTGGGTGTACGCTGCTTGGGTGCCATTACACGCGACCGTCTGGAAGCTGTCCGTGAATCGGATGCTATCTTGCGTGAAGAATTCCAGAAAGCCGGACTGGACAAGAAGGTATGGCAATACTTTACCGTAGTGCCCGACTTCAAGTCAGTAGGTGTACGCGACAATGCCCGTTCATTCGACTGGCCTGTCATTATCCGTGCGGTCAATACGGTAGATGCCATGACGGCTACCATCGAACCGGTAGACTGGCCTATCCTGATGAAGATTACCGATCGCATTCTGAAAGAAGTAAAGAATGTAAACCGTGTCTGCTACGATATGTCGCCGAAGCCGAATGCAACCATCGAATGGGAATAAAAATAACCAGCTTATGAGCGTATAAAAAAAATAGCCTGCATTTTGTTTTGCAGGCTATTTTTTTATCCAGGATTCTCAATTTATAATTCACACTCACCATCATCCCAATAGGCTATTAAATTCACCTCTCCTTCTCTCTCCCACTCAGGTTCTAAGACATGATGTTCCATAACTTCTTCCAGGGCGGATTCTACCTCGGTTTCTGTTATGAGCAGGTCTTCTATTTCAACTTTAAAATAAGCAAAATCACCGTCCTTCGGTTTGTAATACTTCACCTTACAGTCGTAGAGTGCATCTTCCATAGCCTCTTTGATGTCCTGTCTGATTTCTCGCCAGTTTTTCATATTATATTAAATTAAGTGATAATGACCAGTCCTAAATAACCGCTACAGTTATTGGACAATAATATTACATAGCTAAAATTTACATATCTAATACACTGATATATAATGC
>LinusII_BA0109CM-p1__coassemble_2839_pt1 | contig 8667 bp, 9 predicted proteins | sample LinusII_BA0109CM-p1__metabat2_high_PE_035 | metagenome-assembled genome bin LinusII_BA0109CM-p1 | reverse complement strand
GATGAATGTAGTACCTTTGGATACTCCGATTGATATCAACTAAATAAGAAATCTAAAAAAACGCTGTTATCCAAAAGTGATGATGGCGTTTTTTTATTTTATCTTAGTTTAGTTTTTTTATGTGTAAGCATTCGAAGAACTACAGGTTTTGAACCTTTCTATATAACAATAGCGACTGTCACTATAGACTTAATAGTTGCAGTCGCTATTGTTTTGTTGAACCTATATGTTGCAGTTGGGATTAGTTGTCAGACTCTGCAGCCTGTTTGGTCAACACACTTTCCTGATGTTGCAACTGTCTTAGCCTAAAAGAGGTTGACTGTTTTTAAGTTAAATCTGAAGCCTGTTGACTTCTTTATCTTATCCCTATAGTTTGTTGCCATAATGTTTCCTGTCATCCCATGGTAATGGTAATACCGATAGAATACAACGTTATGAAGAGACAGTAAAGATAGGGAAGAATGCATTTTTTTTGTTGTTGAAAGGAATTATCCTCGAAAAAATGTATGATTTCGGCAAAAGTATCCTCGAAAAAGTGTAGTAATGGCTGGCTTTTTATCCTCGAAAAAGTGTATTATTGGATGCTTACCGGCGGGATATTTCCAAGCATACCACCCCTATGGAGAGCATGCGCATTGGACAAGTACTACAGTCACTGCCTTCCCAACTGGCCAGGGAAAATAAGAAATTCATATATAACGTGTTGAAAAAGGGTGCCAGAGCTGCAGAATATAAACTTGCCATTCAGTGGCTGATGGATGCGGGGCTGGTACATAAAGTAAGCCGTGTAAAGGAATTGCAGATGCCCGTCAAGTTTTATGAAGACCTGAGTGCCTTTAAGCTGTTCCTGCTTGATTGCGGTTTGCTGGGATGTATGACCGAAGCACCAGCCAGTCAGATGTTGGTGGGCGATAATGTGTTCAAGGAGTTTAAGGGCGCCTTTACCGAGCAGTTCGTGTTGCAGCAATTGGTGGCCCAAGGATTTTCGCCCTATTATTGGAGCAGCGACAAAACGCCCGCCGAGATTGACTTTGTGTTGCAGACGGACCAGCGTGTGATTCCGGTAGAGGTGAAGGCTGAGGAGAATGTGCGAGCTCGGTCCATGTCGGAATACATCAAGAGCCATCCGGAATATTCGCTGAAAGGTTTGCGCATCTCCATGATGGGGTATCAAGACCAGGATTGGATGGAGAATATTCCGCTCTATGCCATTTCGAAGTACTTTGGATAAAAGACTCACTCGACTATGGATATGAAATATACCTATGAAGAACTTTGGAAAGCTTATCAAAGACTGCAGGCGGAAGATTCTCTGATAAACAATTGGCTGCTGAAATGATTGATATATTGTATGGCTGATTGTCTTTCTTTATCAACCTATCATATGATGTAAGATTCCATCTAGGAGGTTTCTTAAAATGGGAAAATAATAAATTCATAATGAAAAATGCAAAAATGCATGCTGCTTTTATCCTCACACACGCGCGTACATAGTAATATAAGAAAGAAACTTTAATAGGAATACTTTGGACCAATTCCAAGAACTGTCAAAAATCTTCTGAGACAGTTTATCCAAGTCCCTTCCTTTCGCATCATATTGATAGTACTCATTTCTCAATTTGCTGTTCCTTTTCGGCAGCGAATCCATCTTGTTGTATTTTGTGGCCGTCTGCCTTGATATTCCCAACTTCTTGGCGATCGATGTAGGCTTGAAGCCTTTCCACTGCAGTTCTTTCACCTCTTTGAAAGTCACTTCTTTTACTATGATAATCAGTAGGTTAATGGGGAAATGGGAAAGGTAAATTATGAAATTTTCTCCATGGAAACAGAATGCTGAATCCATGGAGATTTTTTTTCAGGTAAATCAGGCTAAATCTGTATGAAATAGCTATCTTTACGAATAAAACTTAGCATGTATTAAAGTGAAATATTCGATAAGACTGTTTTGAACATCGGATTCATTTGCACGCTTTGATGATGAGGTTATATGCCAGTGCACCAATAACCGATATGGATAATGATTTGAATAGAATTATTTAGTAAAATATAATAACGTATGAAATACTTGATTGTATCTGATATTCATGGGTCCTTACCCGCATTAAAGAAAGTCTTGGAGTTTTATCAGCGCGAACACTGCGATATGCTGTGTCTGATGGGGGATATCCTGAACTACGGACCGCGAAATGGACTTCCTGAGGGGCTTGATCCTCAAGGAGTGGCTGCTTTGCTTAATGCCATGGCCAACCGGATTGTGGCTTTGCGCGGAAACTGCGATTCGGAAGTGGATCAGATGCTGCTGCATTTTCCTATTCTTTCTGATTATGTACTGTTGGTTGACGAAGGTCGTCGCCTTTTTCTGACACATGGCCATGTATACAGCGAGGATCATTTGCCAGTGCTGGGCATGGATGCTTTTTTCTATGGTCATACCCATCTGCAGCACATCACGCCCCCATCTGAAGGACGTCCGCTTATGGTCAATACCGGGTCGCCTACTTTCCCTAAAGGTGGCAATCCGCCCACGTTTGCAGTTTATGAAAAAGGCCGTGTGTCGCTTCATCTGCTGACAGGAGAAAAAATATCGGAGTATGTTATGCTGTAGTGAAGTACAATATCTTTCACTACCGCATAACATGCTCCGGTATGGCCGGTGAATAAATTCTGCAGAAATACCAGGTTCTTGATGTGTAACAGGATGCTAGCGTTTCATCACTCGATAAGCTCTAAAGCCTAGCAGGAGTACGGCACAGGTAAAACCTATGGGGTAAGACAGCCAAATACCTGCTATCCCCTCATCCAGGAAGAATGCTATGCTGTATCCGGCTGGTATAGCTATAATGAAATAGGCTACAAGTGAGATGATCATAATGGAGGTTACGTCGCTGAGTCCTCTCAGGGCATTGGCTAGAACAATCTGGATGCTGTCTCCAAACTGATAGGCGATCAATATGGGGAGCAGAACCGATACTATCTGCAGTACGGCCTCATCATCTGTAAAATAACTTCCAATGGTGTCGCAGCATAGATAGAGCAGCCCGCTTAGCGTGATAGAAAGCAATACGGCCAACATGACACCTGCCAATGTAACGCGTCTCACATTTCGCCAGTCTTGAAGTCCCTTAAACATGCTGGTTCGGATAGCCACAGCCGATCCTAAACCTAGGTAGATGGTAAAACTGACGGTGGAGATGGCTATGGCTACCTGATGGGCGGCTAGTGCCATTCCTCCCAGCCATCCTATCATGATGGTGGTAATGCAGAAGGTAGCAGCTTCGATACCCTGCTGAAAGGCAATGGGCCATCCAATCAGGTTGAGTCTTTTCCAATAGGACTTTCTAAAGGGGGTAACCAGAAAACCTTTTCTAAACGGCTTGTATTTCTTCTGTTGTGCAAATACAGCTATGAAGAGAAGCAACATAATGATGCGGGAAAGTAATGTGCTGATGCCTGCCCCCAAGAGGCCGAGTTCCGGAAATCCGCACTTCCCGTAGATAAGAATATAGTTGCCTGCAATATTGATTGCATTGATAAAGGTGAGTACCCACATCGAAACGGAAGCATCCATGATACCTTCTACAAATTGCCGGAAAGTGTTGGATAACATGACAAAAAGCACGGAGCACATCAATATAAGATAATAGGGCCGGATGAGAGGCATGAGCTCCTCTGGCTGGCCCAGGTAATCCACATTGAGGTAGATAAGAAACAGTACCAGGGTAATCAGAGCAGTGGTTGTGGTATTGGCCATCAAACTGTTTTTCAGCCAGCCGCCGATAGCAATCCGTTTGTTGATAGCGATGTGTTCACCGATAATGGGGGTATAGTTGAATGAGAATCCAGTGCCTAAAATGATAAAGGCATTAATTACATTATTGACAAATGAAGCTGCTGCCAGTTCGTCTGTGCTGTGTTGCCCCACCATTACGGTGTCTGCCAGTCCGGTTATAATATTTCCCAGCTGACCGATAATGATAGGTAATCCCAATAATACTAATGATTTGATATGTTGTTTGTATTCCATAAATGGCTTTTGTTTATAATGGTAAAAATGAATGATATGACAGCTGGTCCTTTAACGGGTTGGTCAAAGGATATACATCGGACTGCAGCCGTAGATGCTGTCGTTTTTTAAAAGAAAAAATATTGGGAAGCAGGCTCTTTCTGGCATCCTGCTGGATGTGCGGACATGCCAGTATCTGCCACTTAAGAAAACATGAACAGTCTGTTAGGACCACGCGTTGTCCAAGTGAGGAACAAGATGTAGTTTATTTTATTAAGATTGGCTTTATATAAAACACTTTTTTTCATAACGGACGCAAAGATAGCACTTATTTTCGGAAAGCAGAAGCAACTTCCAGATATCCCTCATCAAAAAAAGATGGCGCAAACCGGCCTGAATCAATTCAACTGGTTTGCGCCATGATATGCTGTACTGATAAGATACAGTCTGTTATAGTACATAGTGTGCCAACACTCGTTGTACTTCACGGATGTTGGACCCGCGGCCAAAGTTTTGTTCAATATAGCCATCTAAGCCTCTGATCCAAAGCTTCAGTTCGGCATCCATATCAAATGTGCCGGCTGTCTCTATGGAAAAACGTTCTATAGAGCGGTAGGGGATGGACATATATTCCCTTTTTTTACCGGTAACACCTTGTGTGTCCTGAATGATGAGCCGCTTGTTGGTGAAAATCCATTTGTCCCGAATCAGCTTATAGGCTTTTTCGATGCGTTCATCATCGCATAATAGTTCACTGTATTCTGCCTGGAGGGCGTTCAGATCAGCCTCTGAGGCGTTGCCCATAAGGGCATCAAAAATACCCATAATCAAGTTGTATTAGATGCCGTGAGCTACAGCTTCCTTATCAATTTTCTTGATTAACCCTTGGAGCACAGCACCCGGACCACATTCTGTGAAATCAGTAGCGCCATCGGCAATCATGTTCTTTACAGTTTGAGTCCAGCGAACTGAAGCTGTGAGCTGAGCTACCAGGTTCTTCTTGATTTCAGCAGGATCTGTGTAAGGCAGTGCATCTACATTCTGGTAGATAGGGCATTTCGGAGTATGGAAATCTGTAGCATTGATGGCTGCTTCCAGTTCTACTTTAGCCGGATCCATCAGCGGAGAGTGGAATGCACCACCTACTTTCAGCGGCAATGCACGCTTGGCACCGGCTGCTTTCATCAGTTCGCAGGCTTTGTTAATACCTTCGATAGAGCCGGAGATAACAATCTGTCCCGGGCAGTTGAAATTAGCAGCTACGCATACTTCACCTTCTGCACTGATTTGTGCACAGATTTCTTCAACTTTTTCATCCGGCAGGGCAATGATGGCAGCCATGGTAGAGGGTTGCGCTTCGCAGGCTTTCTGCATAGCCATAGCACGGGCATATACCAGTTTCAAACCGTCTTCAAAACTCAGTGCACCTGCTGCTACCAGAGCTGAGAATTCACCCAATGAGTGACCGGCAGTCATCTCAGGCTGGAAATTATCACCCATGCAGAGAGCCGAAATAACTGAATGCAGGAATACGGCAGGTTGAGTCACTTTTGTCTGGCGCAGATCTTCATCTGTTCCGTTGAACATGATATCTGTGATGCGATATCCCAAGATATCGTTGGCTTTTTCAAATAATTCTTTAGCTAGAGGGGAGTTGTCGTAGAGGTCTTTACCCATACCTACGAACTGGGCACCCTGTCCCGGAAATACAAATGCTTTCATAATCTATTTATTTAAAGATGTTAATTAAGTTTCATGATTAATGGCTGGCTGTCAGCCTTTTGCTTCTTGATACATAAACCGCTTGATGCTTTTCTTAGCTGTTTTTTCAAACTCTTCAAAGTGTATCTTTATTTTGGTAATCTGGCAATAAGCCGGCAGTTGCTGATTCAGCTCTGTGCGGTTGGTTTCCATTACTTTCTCGATGTCAGACTGTTGCAGGCCATGGGCAAAGGCATCGTCGAAATCAGGATATATGAGGGCTACCAGTTTTTCTTTCTGCAGTACAATGAGCGATTCTGCTACATAGGGCATGTTGTTGAGTTTGCTTTCTATCTCTTCTGGGTAAATATTCTGTCCGCTAGCGGTGAGCAGCATGTTTTTGCTGCGGCCACGCACAGTTACATATCCGTCGGCATCCATGGTTCCTAAGTCGCCTGTATGTAGCCATCCTTTTACATCAATGATTTGTGAGGTGGCTTCAGGGTTTTTGTAGTATCCCAGCATGAGGTTTTCTCCGCGGCATATAATTTCACCGGCCACATTTTTAGGATCGGGTGAGTCAATGCGCACTTCCATACGGCTGGTGGCTTTTCCGCATGATGCCAATTTAAGAGTTTCCCAACGACTGGAGCAGATGATGGGGCCGCATTCGGTCATGCCATAAGCAATGGTGTAGGGGAATCCTATCATTTTCAGGAATCGTTCTACATCGGCATTAAAGGGAGCCCCTCCTATGATGATTTCATCAAAATTGCCTCCAAAGATTTCCATGGCTTTTTTTCGGGCATCGGCTTTGATGCGTTCGTTGATAATCGGCATGCGCAGCAGTAGTTTGCCTATGCGGTTATCGATGAGCGGAAGTATATTTTTCTTGATGATTTTTTCTACAATCAGCGGTACGCAGGCGATGACGCGCGGCTTGATTTCGGCAAATGCCTGAGAAATGATCTTAGGAGTCGGCATTCGTGTCAGGAAATAGAGATGGGCACCTGCGGAAAATCCGTATAGGAAATCGTATACCATTCCGAAGACGTGTCCCAGCGGAAGCATGGAAACAATATGGTCGCCTGGTTTTACAGGAAGCATCTCATGGCAATAGGCTATGTTTGACCATAGGCTGCGATAGGGGAGCATGACTCCTTTGGAATAGCCGGTGGTGCCGGAGGTGTAGTTGATGACTGCCAACTCTTCGGGAGAGGCTTCGTGACGGTAATGGATATGCTCCGGGCGGAAATGGCGCGGATAGCGTTCGCCGTAGAGTACGTTCCGGTGTTCGAAAGCTTCTTCCAGCTGCTGGTTACGACTGACCACCAGTTCGAAGTCTGCCATTTGTACAATACCTATCAGGTAAGGCATGGCTTCTTCGTTGAGATTTTCCCATATGCGGTCGCCCGCAAAAAGAAGTTTGGCTTCGGAGTGGTTTACAATGTTGTGGATATTGTCAGCCTTAAACTCATGCAGGATCGGTACGATGACAGCACCATAAGTAATAGTGGCCAGAAAGGTTACTGCCCAATGGGCACTGTTTCGGCCGCATACTGCGATTCTGTCACCGGGCTTAATTCCCGCATTTTCCAATACCAGGTGAAACTTGGCTATTTTTCGAGCCACATCCTTGTATTGTAACGTGGCCCCCTTGTAATCGGTCAGGGCATCACGGTCCCAATTCTGGATGATGCTTTGTTCTATGTATTCAATGAACAGCTTTTTTTGTTCCATAGTGAATTTGCACACTTTCGTTAAATCTGCGCAAATATAGGGGTTCTAGGCTTTCTAACCAAACGATGGCTGCAAAAATTGAGAATTTTGATGTATCTTCCGTTAGAGTATCCTATAAAATCATCGCCCTAATCAGGTTTCTGATGGAGAATTCTGTCTGGTCTGTGGCTGCTGACCGGCACTTATTTCATTCTTTTTTTCTGTTATGATAAGCAACTTATCGTTGATGTCTAGTTGAAGGGTACCGTTGGGGATGAGGAACTGGTCACCTCTTTTTACAATCATAACCAGGGTGCCTGGTGGCAGATTCAGCTCTTTCAGCGTATTGCCGCGCTCCAGTATTTGGGCAGTAACCGTGATTTCATGCAGGTCGGAACCGATTTCTTCGGGTAGCTCCACACCAAAGTCGTTCCCTGTCTTTTCCATGGGAAGTGACAGACCTAGTACCCGGGCCACTCTGGATACGGTGGTACCTTGTACCAGCAGAGATACAATGGTGATGAAGAATACGATGTTGAAGATGTCATCAGCTCCGGGTACGCCTGCAACAACCGGGTAGGTGGCAAAAATGATGGGTACGGCTCCCCGAAGCCCTACCCAGGATATAAAGTGACGGGAGGTCATGCTGATGCGCTTTCCGAAGGGCAACAAGCAGAGCCACACACTGAACGGACGTCCTACTACAATCATAAATAAGCCTATCAGAGTAGCTACGCAAGCCACCTGCAGCATTTCGTGTGGATTGACCAAAAGGCCCAGACAGAGGAACATGATGATCTGAAACAGCCAGGTCAGCCCATCCATAAAGGTATAGATTTCTTTGCGGTACATAATCTTGGCATTTCCTACCATCATGCCGGCAATATAGACGGCCAGATATCCGTTGCCCTTCAGCAAGTCTGTGATGCTGAAGGTAAAGAATACAAAGGAGAGCAGCAGGATGGGGTATAGGGCTTGATTGTCTATATTAAGACGGTTAAGCATCAGAATGGCCAGCCGACCCAAAGTATATCCAGCGGCTGCACCTACAATAAACTGTATCAGAAAGTTGACTACAATTTCTCCTGCTCCCATGCCTGTGGAGGTGATAAGCTGGATAAGTACGATGGTAAGCATGAAGGCCATAGGGTCATTACTTCCGCTTTCCAGCTCCAACATAGGCCGCAGGTTATTTTTGAGATTCATTTTCTGTGATTTCAGAATGGCAAAAACTGATGCAGAAT
>LinusII_BA0109CM-p1__coassemble_2344_pt1 | contig 10748 bp, 7 predicted proteins | sample LinusII_BA0109CM-p1__metabat2_high_PE_035 | metagenome-assembled genome bin LinusII_BA0109CM-p1 | reverse complement strand
GTGGGGTCCGTTTCCGTCCGCTGGAAGAAGGAATCGAATGGTTCTTCAAGGTGCTTGATACGCCTACCATCTCCTCGTTGGATGGCATCCAAAAGATTAAACGAACTATCAATCTGATTTATAGAACCCAGGGAAGGGAGGAAGACAAGCAGGATTGGTTGCAGCAGATTTTAGGCCGGTTTGAAGCTTATATGAAGAAAATTTACTATATGAGCAATCAAACTGAACTGATCAAAGCAGACGGAAGTTTTGTGCAATTTCTCGATGCAGCCAAGGCCATCCATGTAAACCGGCTGCATTTTACGGAAGACCCGAAACTGGCGATGATGAAGGTGTATTATGAATTCGTGCATGCACAGCGGAACGAAGAAAGCCACAACGCACCGGTCGTTGCGGATGAAGAAGTGAACGTAGGGCTGCACATGGTCATGGCCATGTATCTCTATGCGACTCTGATCAACATCACTGAAATGGAAGGGCTGACAGGAAACCATACCTATGTGATGGAAGAGGAGAATTATGCATCGTATGCAGCTGACAGTGGTTCTTCATACTCAAAAGCGTCTGATCTGGAAAAGGAAAATTAAAGACAGAAAAGAACAAGGAGGTGTGTCATAATGTGTGATTCACCTCCTTGTTTGTTTACCTTTTTGATAGAATGCTGCATTGGTATGGGCTGTAGAAACAGCCGGTTATTTCTTCAGCCATTTATCCAGCCAGTCAAAGAAGGTACGTTGCCACAGGATGCCGTTCTGCGGTTTCAGTACCCAGTGGTTTTCATCCGGGTAAATCAGCAACTCGGCCGGTACGCCGCGCATTACTGCTGCATCAAAAGCAGCCATGGCTTGATTGGCCAGGATGCGGAAGTCTTTTTCTCCGTGGATACAGAGAATGGGAGTATCCCATTTGTCTACAAATTTATGGGGTGAGTTGGCAAAGGTGCGTTGGGCTGTGGCGTTGTCCTTTTCCCAGTAAGCACCGCCCATATCCCAGTTGGCAAACCATTTTTCTTCTGTTTCCAGATACTGCATTTCCATATTGAAAATACCGTCGTGGGCTATGAATGCCTTGAACCGTTTGTTGTGGTGACCAGCCAGCCAATATACGGAGAATCCGCCGAAGCTAGCTCCTACACATCCCAGACGGTCTTTGTCCACATAGGGTTCTTTGGCTATTTCATCAATCGCGGTGAAGTAATCCTTCATGCACTGACCGCCATAATCTCCACTGATAGATTCGTTCCATTCCAGTCCGAATCCTGGCAAACCGCGGCGGTTAGGGGCCACGATGATGTAGTCGTTGGCTGCCATAATCTGGAAATTCCAGCGATAGCTCCAGAATTGGCTGACCGGACTTTGCGGACCCCCTTCGCAGAAGAGCAGGGTAGGGTATTTCTTGTTGGGATCGAACTGTGGCGGATAGATGACCCAGGTGAGCATCTGTTTACCATCGGTGGTCTTCATCCAGCGGGGTTCTACCTTTCCTCGTTCTATCTGGTCATAGATATGTTTGTTTTCGAAGGTAAGTTGTTTTACTTCTTTGTTTTCGATGGCATAGATTTCATCGCCTTCACTCATGGAGTGGCGTTGTGCGATGAGCTGGTTACCGCAGAGAGCCAGGGAAGCGTAGTCATATTGGCCTTCGGTGAGCTGGGTCAGCTGGTTGTTTTGTGTCAGATCGATGCGGTAGATATGTGATTCTCCGTGCCATACTCCCAGGAAATACAGGCTTTGGGAGTCGGTATTCCAGAGGAAGGCATCTACGTTTGATTTGAATGCATTGCTGACAAATGTTTTTTCACCGGTAGTGCGGTTCATTACGCAAAGACGGTTCCAGTCCGATTCATAGCCATCGTGTTCCATGCTTTGCCAGGCGATGTATTGTCCGTCGGGCGAATATTGTGGATTGATGTCATAACCGGCCATTTCTTGCTGGCCGTTTTGGGCCTTGGCATCGGCTTTGCAAAGGTTGATGAATCCGCCTTTTTCTACATCGTATTCATAGATGTCAGAGTCAGTAGAGAGAGCATAAGCCAAGCCTGTCTTCATGCGGCAGGTAAAGGCAATCTTGTCACCTTTCGGACTCCAGGCCAATTGCTCGATGCCGCCAAAAGGTTTCATAGGACTTTCGTAAGGCAGTCCCTCCAGCATGTCTTTTACATTCTTCAAACCGTCTTCACTGAAATCGGCTACAAAAGGATGGGGAGCTGTAGTAACCCATTCATCCCAATGCTTATACATCAGGTCATTCACAATGATACCGGTGCTCTTAGGCAGGTCGGGGTGCTTGTCGGCTGTGGAAGGAATGGTTTTGATCTGCGCAATGAAAAGCAGTTTCTTTTCATCGGGTGAGAAAGCAAATCCTTCGATGTCACCTTCATAATTGGTCAACTGTTTTCTTCCAGTGCCATCGGGATTCATTTCCCATACCTGGCTGCTGCCGCTTTCGTTGCAGAGAAAAGCTATCTTGCTACCGCCTTTTATCCAGGTAGGCTGGCTTTCCTGCCACGCATCGCGGGTAATCTGACGGTTGTCTGTTCCGTCGGCATTCATGACAAAGAGCTCACGGTTGCTTTTGTCCTGCGGTACGCTGTAGTAAGCTACTGAGTAGGCTATCTGACGCTGGTTGGGCGATACGGTGACTTCGCCGATGCGTCCCATAGCCCAAAGAGCTTCCGGAGTCAGGCGTTTGTTGGCAATCTGGATATCAGACCGTTGGATAAGGTCGGCATCCGCTGTTTGTCCGGCCTGTTGGGTTCCCCCACACGAGGCCAATGTCATTGCTGCTGACATAAGTAAAAGATTGGCATGTTTCATGTTACTGTTCATTTAATAAAGAGTAGTACAAAGATAAGTAAATTAAAATGATTTGTGTATCTTTGCCATTATAAACTCAGAGTAAAAATGAATGTATTTAAACCAGAAATAGCGGAATTGTTGGCGTTGGTGGAGAAAAAATACACCAAGTCTTTGCGTACTACTACGGATTTTGACGGCTTGTCTTTTACCTTAAAATATCATTATGGTGAAACGGTTTCTACTTCCACCTTAAAACGTCTGTGGGGATATGTGAACGATAGTCATCAGCCTCGTATCTGTACATTGGATGCTCTTTCGCGCTATGTCGGTCATGTCGGTTATGAAGAATTCTGCAGCTGGCTGAAGTCCAGTCCGGTATATAATTCATCTTTTTTTACAGCCAAGCAGGTGATGGCTAAGGATTTGATTCCAGGCTCTGAACTGGAAATTGGCTGGTCTCCTAATCGCTACCTGCGTTTGAACTATTTGGGGGATACCCGTTTTAAAGTGGTGGAAGCTCGTGAGTCTAAACTATGTGTAGGCGACTGCTTTGAAGTAACGGCTTTTCTCCTGGGGCAGCCTCTTTCTTTGCCGTATGTATTGCGTGACGGTCAGCAAACGACTCCTTTTATTGCTGGCAGGAATGGAGGTTTAACGCTGGTTAACTGTCTGTAGCATGACAGAGAGCGCATTGACATCGGGCTTCGTAGAGGCCCCCGCATGGGGTATGGTTCCGTTTCAGGGGGTGAAGGAGTTTTACACCTCAGATTCGGGGTATACTCAACTGTTTCTTTGTGAACGGTATGGTAGAATGCATGTGCTCAAGACCTTGAAGGCTGTATATCGTGGCAGTGTGTTCTATGAGCAGGCATTGCATAAGGAGTTTTCGATAGGCTATTTGTTGGAGCATTCTCATATTTGCCGCACGTTGGGGTGGGAGGATATTCCTCAGCTGGGTCATTGCATCGTGTTGGAATATATTGACGGATATACCTTGCAAGAGGCTTTGGATGGACACCGTATAACGGCTGACCTGGCTTATAAGTGGATTGCTGAGTTGTGCAAGGCTTTGCAGTATCTCCACAGCAAACAGGTGATTCATCGGGATCTGAAACCTTCTAATATCCTGATTACTCATAACGGAAATAATTGCAAATTGATTGATTTCAGTCTTTCCGACGGTGATGACTATCAATGGTTGAAGCAGCCGGCCGGGACACGGTATTATCTGGCTCCAGAGGCTTTGCAGCCTGGTGTGCAACTGGATTTAAGAGCTGACCTGTATTCCTTGGGTATTATTATTGGTGAGATGGCTACTTGCTTGCATGATGCTCATCTAGCAGCCATTTCGCGGAAATGCACGCAGCGAAATCGGGAGCGTCGGTATGCTTCTGCACAGGAGATATTGGCGGCGCTTTGCCAGCCATCAGCTCGTTTGTGGCGAAAGGCGGCTGGTGCTTTTATTCTGGCCGGAGCTTTGTGTTTGACCGGTTATGCCCTTTGGTCCTTTTATCCTTCACAGGCTGCAACGGAGCAAATGATACCTCCAGCTTATGGTAATCTGGCAGGCGGTACTGCTTGCCGGCGGATATTGTCAGAGGCAAAAAGACAACTTCCACCCGATTCCTTGCTTTTGCTCCGTCAGCTCAAAGAGGCGCTGGACTTGGAATATCCTTTGCCGTCTTTGCGTGAGGGGAAGGCATATCTGCAGCATTGGAAGTCCATTCGTCAGGAAGTGAAAGAGCTGTATGAATCTCATTCTGCTCATTGAATATCTCCTTTTATCTGTTGGAATTGTCCCCATATCTTTCCTGTATGGTAGTAGTTGAGATTGGGTGCCGGTACATGAAGGAGGCAGTGGGCATAGTGCATGCTTTGGAATGTGTGTTCGGTGCAGTGGGGCGGAAACTCTTCAACGGGCACATAGAGATGTTGCAGTGGGCATCCTTCAAAGCAGTAGTCTTCCAGGTAACTGGTTTTTGGGCTGAGTGTGACTTGGCTTAATTGTTTGCATCCCTGAAATAATCCTTTGGTAATGAGTTGTATGCCTCTAGGTAAGCTGATGCTTTCAAAGTGGGCACCGGCAAAGGCACCGTCGCCTATGAAGGTTACGGTATCGGGAATTTTTAAATCCTTGATACGACAATTCTGGAAAGCCTTCTGTCCTATCTTGACAACAGAAGGTAGGAAAGTAGCTTCTTTTTTCCCTTCAGGAAACCAGATGATTGTCTGTCCGCTCCGGTTGTACAAAATTCCGTCGGATGATAAAAAATACCGGTGATTGGCACTGACCGTGATTTCTTCCAATTGAGGACAATCTGTGGAAGGTGCAGCTTCCTGTACTGAGGTTGGGAGATGTAGTTTTCTTAACATAGCACATTGCCGGATGGCATCCTGTTCTATTATTTTAGTATTGTCGGGCAGTGACAGTTCCGTAAGGTATCGGCAACCGGAAAATAGATTCTTACCTATAACATAATCCTGGGAGTAATGAGATCCGTTATAAGAAGAGCCACCTGAGCATATGGTGGCATCGGTTAGATTTAATTTCTGCAGTTTGCCTGGAGTAGTTCCGCCTTCTATCCCTACTCCCAGCAAATCCCGGATGGCACGAAGGTCGGTACCATTGACAGGACCGACCACTTGTAAGGTGTTTAGCTGATAGCGTTCCTCATTGCCCAATGCTTCCGGTAGCCGGCCGGGTTCTTTCACGATGACCGCGTGGCTTGTCTGTAAGGTCAGTGGTTGGCTGCGGGTTTCCCCCATCGTGTTTTTAGCGTAAGCCTGCAGCGTATAGCTTGTGTTAAATTGCAATTGGCTGATGCGGCCCTGGAGTGTATTGGAAGATAAGGGCTGCAGGATCATTTGCTGTTCTTGTCCGCCTTGTGCTGTATAATAAAAGCCTGCTTCGGTAATGGACTCGCCTCCATTATCCAGCAATTCACATTCCAGGGTAAAGCTCTGCGGGCCTTGTACGACACATTCAAGTGTCCCTAGGCTGGGAGTTCGATTAGGCAGGGTGCGGAATTGTCGTTTTTCGCTCTGCACGGTCTGATAGCCGTTTCCCAGTTCAAGGCAATAGTAGTAGGTGGTATTGGCAGTCAGTTGGTGTAGTGAGACTTCGGGTGTGCGGTTCTCTGGTGCGCAGGGAAGTATTTCTGTCATTTCGTGCGAAGTTCCGTAGCGGAATTGCAGGGTAGTAATGGAAGTATGAGCTCCGGCAGTTTCTATTTTGCCTTGCAGATGAGCTTTTGTACGGGTAATGCCACTTGCTTCGTCCAGGATAATGATGGGCTGGAAACTGTTAGGCTCTTCTTCCTGCTGACAGGCATTCAGCCATGATATCAAAAAACAGATATAGATGATGGAGAAACTGGTTCGCATATAAGAAATAATTTTAGAGTTAGAATTGAATACCTATGGCGAATGTGCCTTTCCAGTATTTGCCGGCGAGGGTTTGTACTCCTCCGGCTATTGCCCAGTGTTGGAATCGCCAAAGCAAGCCTATTTCTGCACTGATTCCTTTGGCACTTAAGCCGTCATTGAGTAGCCATGACTTTCCGGCCATTTCCCATGCTATTGAGCGTTTTCCGTAGCCTGCTCCTTCGTAGAGGCAAAGCTCGCGGTAGATTCGATGGATGGCACCAGCCAGTATGCTGAACTGCTGTTCTTGGGTGCGTCCAGTGTAATAAGGGTATACCCCTTGCTCGTTCCATAGTCCGTCTTTCTGACAAGAACCTTCGGTACCCGGCAATGACTGGAAGTTATATTGCCAGGAGAGATAGGCCCCGTGCCGTCTCATCAAGGCCCATTGTGTGCCGAAAGTAGGTTTACCAGAACCGATCCCTGCCTGTACCATCAGAAGGCGGCACCAGCGTTCCTTAGGGCGTTTTACAGGAGGCTGTGGATGGGCAGTCAGACGGGCGGGCATCTGTATCAACGTATCATAAGGCACCGGTTTGTCTTTCAGTGGCCTGACTTGTGGCTGATAGGAGGGATTTTTAGGCATCAGCACTAGTTCGTAGGTCATTCTGGATTCTAGTGGAAATCCCCATTGGTAATCGCGCAGTACGCCCCATTGGGGGTGCTTGATGGTGATCTGTACACTACCTTTGGGTACATATAGCCAGATTTCGCCGATTTCATGCTGCCGTTTCACAATGCCCAATGGGGTAGAAAAGGCATAGTCTGTAGAGCCTACTATTTTAATCAGTGCACAAGCTTCTTCATTCAAATCCTTGACAGGCTGAATATAGGCTGTAATGTCATTGGGCAAGCTCCGGAAAGTGCGTACTACAAATTCCTGTGCTTTCAGCAAGGAAGTGGTACTGATCAGCCACATCACGACTGTCAGCAGGATACGTTTGTGGTGCTTACAATGAGTATAAGCGATAAGGTGGATCATATCTGTGTGACTTTTTATCATAGGGTATTCTGTTTTATTTTAGGTTGAAATGGCTGATATTCAAGATGGCCTCTTCGGGTAGTGGTGTATGTTCATCTATCATACTCGGTTGCCAGGTTCGTACATGGATTTTAGGGGCGGTTTCATCGCTGAAATCCCACAACAGAAACAGGTATCCATCGTCCGCATAGAGGTCGGATGCATATCCTTGTCGCAGGCTCACTCCATAAATATCCGGATGGGTGGGATGCCGCATAATCTTGAAATTGCTGAAGGACAGATGTCTATCTTGATTGGCCTGAAATACTTGTTTCAGCCGGTCCAGATACTGCCGTTTGGTTTTTACTTGGTATACTACTTGTTGAGGCTTCAGGAACTGGCTTTCAGGTTGCTGGGAACTTTTAATGACTTTCCCTACTATAATCAGGGCACGGTCGCTGAATACCTGTTCCAGAAAATCAATATCCTTGGTGGTATAGGCGGTGCGGAAATGTTCTACATAATTCAAAATCATCCGACGTCGTTTGGCATCCGATTCTTGCAGTTTGCCTGAAAGTATTTTTTGGGCTTCCTGATAGAAGGGATTTTTTTGACTGACCTGCTGCCAGTTTTGCTCGGGAAGCAAAGTTGTCTTGGGGGAGCGGGAGAGTGGCGTTTGTATGGATTTCTGTATAATCTCAGGGGATGTTTTTACAGGTAGTATGGTTTGTTTATTCAGGGTATCAGCGTCTTGGAGTTCTTGTACCGGGCGCTTTCTCCAAAAGCATTGCGGTTTTTCTTGATAGGCCGCCTCATCTACTATTATTTGATTGACAGAATATTTTTGGGCTCTGTATTTATCGGGAGAATCAAATACAAAGGCTGTTAAAGCTTTTCCTTTGGGAGTATAGAGAGCCCATTTCCCGTTTTTTTGGGCCCAAATATGTTGAGGATCATTCAGTAGTATGTGCTGGAAGTTTGGAGGGAGGCAGAAGTTGCCTTTCCGGTCTATCACTCCCCAACCTTGTGCAGTCTGTACAGCTGCCATGCCATAGCGGTAGGCGGTAGCTTCAGTCACTTCATATGGCAGGTAAAAGGCATCCTTCCCTGTCTGGTCCAGGTAATAGAATTGATTGGTTTTCAGATTTTTTATTAGCAATAAGCCATCGTGAAATCCTTCATCCAGCCAGACAGGATGCTTTTGGATTGTCATGACAGGTTTTCCATGCCGGTCTATCAGCAGATACCCCATTTGTCCTTGGGTATTTGTCATGCCTACTAATGCCAGACCTTCATGGAAATGGTATGCACGTTGGTAGATAGGTGGAATTATCCATTGTCCGTTGGTATCTAAGTATCCATATTCTCCTTGTGTAGTAACAGCCAGAGCTCTTCCTTCTGAGAAATTATACAGGTAAGCAATGGGGTATGGAGAGTCGGTATCGGAGGTGAAACGGGTATTTCCGAAGCGATCTATCAGAAGTAGGGGGGAGTCTGGTAGTTCCTGGGCCGGGGCTACTTCTTTAAAGAAATAACCCAAAGAGGAAAAGCGCCGGTTATTCACTGGGCAGGTAGGCTGGTCTTGCCGATAGAGGGTGTAAAAACCGACAGAATCAGGCACTGCAAACAATCCGTTGACAACTGCCGTAGGTGGGTAGTCATAGGTACCAGCCGGTACTTTTACTGTGCCGTCCGGGCTCATCAGTCCCCAAGAACCATGGGGAGTGCTTTGGAAAGCCCATGCCTCTACAGACGATTGTTGAGAAGGCTGGCAGGCTGTGAGCCAGGTCAAATATATAATAAGTAAAAAGACAGACTGTTTCATGAGTTGAAATATGATTTAGGCAAAGATACTAAATAATAGTTTAAAATGTCTTTCAGCTTTTCTTTCTTTAGAATTAGATTCTGTAAAAAGAAAGCCGAAAGACATTTTTACCTACCAGTTAAATGAATTGTTTGTTTGTTTGAGATGCCTTTTCTTCTTTTTTGATGTGTATTTCCTAAGACCAGTTTTCAATTTCACCTCCTATTTCAATTTTGATTTGTTCTGGATTTTTGGAGATTATGAGTTGTACCATGTGCTGGATACCTGGCTTGAATACGAATCTACTTTCATACAGATAGGAAACTCCTTTCATGATGACTTCTACTAAGGGCTGCTTGTTATCTAATCGCTGCGGCACCAGAATAGCAGTATATTTATGATTGCCTAGACTTTTGGCACGGATGATTTGAGCAGGTGTGTAGTTATTGCGTGTGACAATTCCTGCACTGAGGTCAATGGTAGCTGCCGGTACGGTACTGTGCAGATATACTTCTGCATCAGTAGGCAATTCTCCTTCAAAGTCTTTTCCGGGTACCAATTTGATTAGAATGCGGCTCATCCGATGACTGAACTGGAGGTTTACTGCACCATTTTTGGCTGTGACTCCATCTTTTCGCGCCCATAAGAAGTCGCTTTGAGCATAGCCTGCACCGCTTTGGTCGGTGGCTATTGTGAACGGATAATCGCTGGTAGATACAATGGGGGTTGCATAGGGATAATAAGCATATACATTGTAGGTACCCTGATTCCAATAAATAGGCTTCGGGGTAGTCCATTGGGCGTTATCATAACGGAGGGGGGCATTGTTTACATAATTGCCTCCAGGTTCCAGCAAAGTCTGGGTGTCGGTAATATAGAGTCCCACTTGATCGCCCGATTCAAAGGCTGTTTCTGTAACCCTTGTCGGAGCAGGTGTCCAGGGGTGATTTACCTGGAAGGTCATCACGTCTGCCGGTTCGGCTTCGGGTGACTGGACAGCCGATTCGCTGCAGGCTGTTCCCAGCAAAAGGAAGAGGCTGCAGGCGGCTGTAAATAGAGAGATATTATGTTTCATGTCAAATAGTCTTTAGTAAAACAACAACTTATTTGTCCAGCGGGCTGCCTTCATGTATCATGGGTGGCAGCTGATAGCCCCGCAGATTGCTTCCCGTAAATTGTGGTTGGTGAAAACGGGTCATGGTATTGGCATCCCGTTTGTCATTCGCCACAAATTCTTCGAATGAATATTCTTCACCGGCATAGCGTTTGATGCGCTTCACAATGCTTTCACGGCTGATGGTATTATAGTAGGGGATGTCATTGTTCATGCAACTGTTGTATTCGCTGCGGAACACGCCCCGGTTATGCATAAAGCCTCCCTCGAAGATATCTACAAAATCGCTATAGCGCTCATTAAAGATAAAATGGCTCCAGGGTACTTCGTGCATCTTTCCTGTCAGGGAGAGGTTATCGTACCAACCTTTAGCCTTAGCCATGTTGAACTCCAAGACATGCCCGCAGCAGGAGCATCCACAGAAATCAATGAATTCATTGTGGTAGATGTATTCATCTCCCAGTTTGCCGAAACCATGCCCTCCGGCTTCGTGCTGAATCACACCGCGGGTGTCGAGCGGATAACCGTAGGTACTCATCGGGCAGAAGGCGATGGCAGAACCGTCATCCCACATTTGGCAGATGCCTCCATAATCGGTACTGTTGGGCACCATGATGATGAGCGATTCCTTCAAATTATCCGTGTTTA
>LinusII_BA0109CM-p1__coassemble_1806_pt1 | contig 14902 bp, 13 predicted proteins | sample LinusII_BA0109CM-p1__metabat2_high_PE_035 | metagenome-assembled genome bin LinusII_BA0109CM-p1 | reverse complement strand
AGTTGAACAGGTTGGGGTAGGTTTCACCGTCGCCATAGAAGGTATATACCAGCCAGTTGAGCGTGGTTCCCAGCACCGTGATGGACGAGAGCAGCAGGGCATCGCCTTGGGCTGGGGTGGGAGCGCAGTCAATCATCTGTTGCAGAAAAGGCGGCCATGTATGTGCGGGAAACAAGGGTAATTTGAGTTCTTCTTCTTCGTAGGTTTCCTCTGATCCCTCGTTTTGAGGGATGGGTGGAGTGGGTGGATAAGGTTCTACATTAATAGGTACGCACGTGTGTGTGAAAGTGTCCCTGGCGAGGGGAGGAAATGAGGGTTTTCTTTCTTCGCCGCGAGGGTAACTGATTTCTACGCCGGCGAGTTTGGCCAGGTGGAACACGGAGCCCAGCTTGACTTTGCCTCTGGATTTGACCAGGGCTTCGTTGTAGAGGTGTTCGGCGTGCTGCCGGTTGTACTTGGGGGAATAGCTTACCAGCTGATGGAAGGATTCGCGGGCGCTCTCGCCGAACTGGTGGGCGAGGGCAAAAGCTACGATGACATAGTCCAGGTAGCCTGGTGCGATGTCGGCATGGGCCAGGCTCACGGCTTGGACCAGCTTGTCTAAAGATTCTTTATCTGTCATTTTTATTTAATTGAAAAAAAGTTTGTAATGATTTTATAACTTGGGCTGGCTTGTGGCGGATGTAGGGGGCTGATAGTATTTGGCGTCGGCATCGTGGCACAGCAGGCAGCCGCGGCAGATGTCGGTGTTGGCACGGTCTGCCTTCACTTGATACAGGGCTTCGAGGTATAGCCAGGCTCCTTCGATGGCCGTGCGCAGGCATTCGTCGAGCGTCTGTTCGGCATCGATGCGGTAGGGCAGAAAAATCTTGACGCCCCGGGTGCTGGGACTGACAAAGACGAGGTCGGGCATGAGGCGTTCATCCTGGGCCACGGCATCGCGCAGCCGGCAGGCTTCCTCGGCCGAGGACAGTCCGTCGATGTCGACTACAAAATCGCCCGACGGAAACAGCAGTCCGCTCTTGCAGCATCGGGTAAACACGCCGCCCGGCGACACATAGGGCAACAGCGAGAGCTTCTTTTTCTTAAAAGCCTCTTTCTGTCCGAGCTCTTTTCGGACTTCGTTGGTTACGGCTTCCAGCTGGGGATTGGAAGTAATGTATTGATACAGCTGCATAAAGCTGTAAACTCCCTGCGGCTCTTTATTGGTAACCGGGCCGCGGAAGAAAGAACAAAGGGCATTCTTCATGTTTTCTGGTTTTAAATTTGTTTATAAATGCCTGACCGTTAGCGGAAAGGCTGGTAAAAGTAGAGAACTTGGCTGAAATGACCATAAAAAAATGGCTGAATGACTTATCATGGACTTTTCAACGAATAATCGTGGAAAAATCATGGAATTTATCGGAATATTTATCCAATTAACATAATACTAAACTATAAAAAAAGAAATCAGTATGGATGCAGAACAAGAGGTAATGAGTGAGAAACCGTCCGCAGGAACCGTCATGAATTTTTATGGAAGTAACTACTCGATTTCACCGGCAAGGGTGATTGTGAACAATTACTACGGGGATAAGTACCTGGATGATCTCCGGCGCAAGGAGACGGTGGATGAGTTGTGCAATCTGTGTGATGCGGGCAAGAAACTGTATCTGTACATCGATAACCTGGAAATGACCCGGTGGTGTATGGATTATCTGAAAATTGTGGATGACCCGCTGCAGATGGCTCAGATAGCGGTGGAAATGGTGAAGAAGAAGGTGATGACGAAAGATCAGATTGTGACCCGGGAATTTATTGGGTGCCTGAAGGATACTTGCCAATGTTCTGATAAGATCGGCAAGGGAATGACTGTTGACAATATCCGTAAGCATATCCATAATTGCCTGGATTTGATGAACGAGTAAACTGGATGAGCAGAATGGGAAGGCGACTGCCTGCTGTGTCGGAGGAGTGGGTGTTCGGTGAGATCTGCCTGACGCGTATAGGCGGCCTGGTGCGTACTCAGACGCGTCAGGTGTATGAGGTGTGTCTGGGCGGTTTTAACCCGGTCTGGGCGGAGAACCGCTCTTTCCTGCTGTTGCCCTGGGCGGATTTCCGGGAGGAGAATGCCCTGCTGCGGAGGCGGGTGAAGGACCGGCTGCATGGCATCTGTGTGCTGGCAGGCGATACGGAGCGGGTGTACTGGACGTTTCGGCTGCTGGCCGACGGCACGGTGGTGGTGCTGGATGAGGAGGGCGTGTATTATCATGTGACGCCGCATCCGGACACGCAGCGGGCGGTGAAGCACCGGCTGGGGACGGCGGTGCTGCCTTCGGAGGAACTGTACATTGACTTGAAGGTGCAGGAACTGGAGGAGGAGGTGCGACGGGTGCTGGACGAGCAGGAACGGAAGCGGCAGCGGCAGCGCGAACGGGAACGGAAGCGGAGGCTGAAGGAGTTGAGCGCGGCGGTACCGTTTCAGATGGGCAGTGGCTGGGGGCTGCGCACGGCCGAGAGGCTGGTGGTGCCTCCGGTGTACCGGCAGGTGTTGCCGCCGGTAGGGGTGTATTGTGCCTTTGAGAAATACCTGGGGCAGTGGGGGGTGATGGCGCTCGACGGCCAGGTGGTGGTGGAGCCGAGGTTTGCGCAGGTGACGTTCTGCGGCAGGAACCGGGTGAAGCTGACTTCGGTGAACGGGGAGGTGCAGGAAGTGAAACTGGCTTGAGGAAGGGGCTACGGAAGGATGAACGGATTGAGAGGATATCAGGAGGAGATTTGCCGGCAGGTGCTCCGGGCATGGGAACGGCACCGCAGTGTGATGGTGCAGATGCCTACGGGGACGGGCAAGACGGTGGTGCTGGCGGCGCTGGTGGAGCAGTGGCTCAGCACCCGGAGCGGGGCTTCGGAAGAGGTGGTGCTGGTGGCGCACCGGCGGGAGCTGGTGGAGCAGATGAGGGAAACGGTGCGGAAGGTGGCGGCCAGGCGACCGGCGGGGCAGGGGCTGCCGCTGGAGAGGCTGCACTTGCATTCGATTCAGTGGCTGAGCCGGCATGAGGAGGCGTATGTGCCGTCGCTGGTCATCGTGGATGAGGCGCATCATGCGCTGGCGGCTACTTACCGGGTGCTGTGGCAGCGCTGGCCGCAGGCGCATTTCCTGGGGCTGACGGCCACGCCGTACCGGCTCAACGGGGAGGGCTTTGGCGATTTGTTCGACTGCCTGGTGTGTTCGTGGAGTGTGCGGCGCTTTCTGGCGGAGGGCTGGCTGTCGGGCTATGATTATTATGCCATCCGGCCGGACAGTGAGGCGCAGCGTCTGGTGGACTCGCTGAAGAAGCGGGGAGCGGACGGGGATTTTCAGGTGAAGGAGATGGTGGAGAAGCTCGACGGGGTGCCGTCGATACGACGCCTGTTTGATGCTTTCCGGCAGTTTGCCGGGGCGCGCAAGGGGCTGGTCTATGCCATCAGCATTGAGCATGCCGAGCATATCGCGGATTTTTACCGGCTGCAGGGGGTGCGGGCGGAGGCGGTGAGCAGCCGTACGCCGCAGGAGCGCCGGAAGGAGGTGGTGGAGGCGCTGCGCACGGGTGCTCTGCAGGTGCTGGTCAACGTGGATTTGTTTTCGGAGGGGTTTGACTGTCCGGATGTGGGCTTTGTGCAGTTGGCTCGTCCCACGCTGTCGCTGGCGAAGTATCTGCAGATGGTGGGCCGCGGGCTGCGCATCCACGAGGGAAAGCAGCCGTGTGTGCTGCTGGACCAGGTGGGGCTGTACCGTCTGTTCGGCTTGCCTTCGGCGGACCGTGACTGGCGGCTTTACTTTGCAGGATGGCGGGAGGAACGGGCTTCGCTGCTCTCGGCCGGTGCTCCGGACGGGGGCTGGTTTCCGGCTGTGCAGCTCGATGAGTCGGACGGGGAGTTGGTGCGGATTGCTTCGCTGGAACAGGGAGCGGTGCCGTGGACGGAGACGGAGGGCTCGGGCTTTGAACCGGTGCGGCAGGGACGGCGGCAGGTGGGCTGGCGGGATGGGCGCAGCGGGGTGGTGTTTGCTTCGTATCCCAAGGTGGTGGATTATGGGGGCATCGAACTGGCTACGGAGGATGGATGGACGTTCTTTCCGCGGCTGGCTTCGCCGTGGCTCAACGGGCAGACGGGCATCAGCCGGAAGTCGCTCGATACGCAGCCGTTCCGGGGCATCAGCTGGCAGCGGCTGTATCTTCCTTTCTCACAGCCCGGACGGCTGTTCCGTCTGCTGAAGGGCTGGCCGTGCGGAGCGCGGCTGTATGAGGATGAGCAGGGGCACCGCTGGGGACTGAAGGATCTGGACGGTGAGCTGGTGCCGATGGAGGAGGAGGCGCAGTGGGAGGCTTTCCTGCAGGCGTGTGAGGCGGAATGGCAGGAGGATGAGCTGAGGCGACGCACGAGATACCGGCAGAAGGTGCTGATTCCGGGACAGGGTATTCCGCGTGAGGTGTTTCCACCGGAGGCGGTGGTGACGGAGGTGGGGAATGACTTGTGTCGGGTGACGGGCTTGGGCGACGGGTCGGCTGTGTGCTGGGTGGACTTGCTTACGGGCTACCGGCATGAGGTGTCTCCGGTCTTGTTTCAGCGGGGATTTGTGCGTCTGCTGCGCGAGGGCAACCGGGTGTTTATCCGGAATATCCGCGAGGAGATGGGCATGGCGTATCGCAACTGGCAGGTGCGGTGCGACGCTGATTTCTGTACGGTGGGCGACTCGTTTTACTGGGCGGACCGCCTGGACTGGCCGCCGCTGCGTATCCGGAAGAGGAGCGAGGATTTCCGGATGTTTGTGCTCGAGGCCACTGCGGGCTGGCCGGAAGAGGACCAGGCGAAGGAGTGGACGGTGATCAATCTGCCGGATCGGCCGGTGGAGGTCAGGGTAGGAAAGAAAAAGTAGCCGGCTGAAAAAAAGCCGGCTGGGCAGTCAGCTGAAAAGCTGAACCCAAGCCGGCTACCAACTAAAAAAAAACGGTTTTACTAATTTTGAGGTTCGGGTGAATCGTTCCCTTACCCATTCACTTTCTTGTAATCTTCCAGGAATTTTTGCAGACCAGCCTCTGTGAGCGGGTGTTTTAACAGGCCTTTGATCGCTGCCAGCGGACAGGTGGCCACGTCGGCTCCCACTTCGATGCACTGTATGATGTGTGCTGTGTGGCGGATGGATGCTGCCAGTACCTGGGTCTGATAGCCATAGGTACGGTACATGGATACGATGTTGGCTACCAGTCCGATACCATCTTCGCTGATGTCGTCCAGACGGCCTACAAACGGTGAAACGTAAGTGGCTCCTGCTTTGGCTGCCAGCAGCGCCTGTCCTACCGAGAAGACCAGGGTACAGTTGGTCCGGATTCCCTTATCTGAAAAATAGCGGATGGCGCGGATTCCATCGGCGATGCACGGCACCTTCACCACGATATGCGGATTCAAGGCAGCCAGTTCCTCCCCTTCGCGGATGATGCCTTCATAATCCGTAGCGATGACTTCTGCGCTTACATCTCCGTGTACGATGTTACAGATATCCACATAGTGCTTCCGTTGATTTTCCACTCCCTGAATTCCTTCTTTCGCCATCAGTGAAGGATTGGTTGTCACCCCGTCAAGCACCCCCATTTCATAAGCTTCCCGGATCTGATCCAGGTTGGCTGTATCAATAAAAAATTTCATATCAGTTAGAGTTTAAAGTAACTCCACAAAAATAACAAATTCCCTGTTATCATCCGCCATTTTACTGTATATTTTTCAGCATATCCTTCGGGGCTGTTTCCTCAGGCCGGCAGGTGTACCAATTGGCTGGCCGGTTATGTGAGTCATGCCGGTTAGAGGCTTCTGATGTCCTCTTCGGTCAAACCTGTGCTCTGGCTTATAATATCTGCAGCCACTCCCTGGGATTTCAGTATCCGGGCAATTCTGATCTTTTCTTCTTTACGTCCTTTTTCAAGCCCTTCTTTACGTCCTTCTTTACGTCCTTTTTCAAGTCCTTTTTCAAGACCTTGCTGTATACCTCTTTCCATTGTATCTTGTTCTACAATGAGGCTTACACGGAAACTGTCCATCGCACGGTCATAAGCGATGCGGTCAGCTTCAGAAAGGTTAGCTACTGAGGCCAACTGTTCCAAACGGTCAAATACCTGTTCTTTTAATGCTTCGGGCATTTTATACCATGATTCCATATTCTTCAGTGTAAACATTAAGCGTTCATATAATGATTCACATTCTTTCAGTTCCTTTGTAAAATAAGGAAACTGCAAATAGATTTGTCTGAAATGCGGATTGACCACCTTTCCCGACTGCCGGCTCGTGATCTGTGTATCGGTTCTGAAAACCGGATCCAATCCAGGCTCTTTAAAATTCATCAGAAAGATACCGTATACCGTAGGCAGTTTATATTGCGTACCATAAGGCAACCTGGGCTCTTGCAGGAAGTAATCTGACTTGTTTTCTTCGAAGTCTGCCAAGGCAGCCGAGTAACTGGAACCACCAGCATCATCGGTTTTCTCATGGTCAGTGACCTTTTCATTCATCTTCATAGAAGCAGGATTCTCTATTTGCCGGCTGATGGCGCGGGCCATATAATAAAGTGTACGGTCCAGAAACAGACTGTGCCATCGGTTCTGCATTTCTACGATAATATACTCACCTGTAGAAGTCTTGCAATAAAGGTCATAGATGATTCCTTTGTCGCGGATATTCTCCGAATGATCTTCTTTGTCCAGAAAAACCAGGTCTTCTATATGATGCTCATCGGCAAGCAACTCATTGAGCAGGGTGATCAGCAAATCTTTGCTGGCAGGCTGTCCAAAAATAATCTTAAAGCCGATATCCGTAAACGGATTTACAAAGCGTGTAGCGATTATTTTCCTCATATCCTTCAGTATTATATTAATCTGGCAAATATAGAAATTGGTCTTCATAAATCCTACAATTTCAGCATATTTCTCTGAACATCCGGCCAATATATAAAAAAACGAGGGTGTGTCAAAACTCAATTTTTGAAGGTATGAACTTCCTATTTAAAATTTGTACACCCTCAAAAGACTAAAAAAGGGTCGTATCATTACTCAATACAGAGCTTGATACGACCCTTTTTAAATATCATAGGTATAATTTATAATTTTAAAGGGGGGATTTTAGTTTTGACAACCCCTCTTTTTTTTTGAATTTTGTCTCTCCGCCGTTACAGTCCGAAGGCAAAAGTACCGATTCCTTCATATACGGCACTGAACAGGCTGATGAGCACGATACCCAGGGTGCAGATGAGCAGGCTGGCACGGGTATAGTTGTCGCTGCGGAAAGCCGGGATGGGTTCGTCGCTCGGGTTGATGTACATGGCCTTGACTATCTTCAGATAGTAGTACAGGGAGATGACGGTGTTGGCCAGGGCGATGAAGACCAGCAGGTGGAAACCGCTGTGGAAGGCGGCGGCGAAGATGAAGAACTTCGAGAAGAAGCCGGCAAACGGCGGGATACCTGCCAGTGAGAACAAGGCCAGTGTCATGAGGAAGGCCAGTTTCGGGTTGGTGCGGTAGAGGCCGTTGTACTCGTCGAGCTGGAACTTGTGCGAACGGATGGCTATGATGGTGATGACGGTGAACACGCTGAGGTTCGCAAAGAGGTAGATGAGTACATAGTAGACCAGGGCGGTCATACCCTGGGCGGTGCCGCTGATGGCACCCAGCAGGATGTAGCCCGCCTGCGAGATGCTGGAGAAGGCCATGAGGCGCTTGAGGTTCTCCTGACGCACCGCGAAAAGGTTGGCCAGGGTGATGGAGGCGATGATGACCCAGTAGAGGGCTTCTTGCCACTGGCTGACCAGGGGGGCGAAGACTTTAAAGAGGAGGGTCATCAGCACGAAGGCGGCCGATCCTTTGGACACGACGCTGAGGTAGGCAGTCACCGTACTCGGAGCACCCTGGTAAACGTCGGCTGTCCACAGGTGGAAGGGCACTAGGGAAATCTTAAAGCCCATGCCGGAGAAGAAGAACACGAAGCCCATGATTTGCAGGGGTTCGGCCCGGAGCAGGGAGGGTACGTCGCTGAAATAGAGGGTGCCGGTGGTACCGTAAATCAGGGAGATACCGTAGAGCAGCAGTCCGCTGGAGAAGAGGGCGCAGAGAATGTATTTGGCGCCGGCTTCGGCGGAGTGGTGGCGGTATTTGTCGAACGCTACCAGGGCAGCCATCGGGATGCTGGCGGTTTCCAGACCGATGAAGAACAGCAGGAAGTGGCCGGCGGATATCATGAGGTACATGCCCAGCAGCGTGCAGAGGGTGAGGAAGTAGAACTCGCCTTGCTTGATGCGGGTGTCGGGCAGTTTCATCCATTCGTGCGCCATCAGGAAGACGATGAGGGTACCTATGCTGAGGATGGACTTCACAATGTGCTGGATGGGGGAGTTATAGTACATGCCGCCGAAGGCTTCGGTCACCGGACCCGGCACCAGGGTGATGACGGTGTGCAGGGTGAGCAGGGCTACGGGCAGCAGGGTGTTGAGCACGGGTTTGCCGTTGTCTTTATGCGCATCGGGGCTCATGAAGAGGTCGGCTATGAAGAGGATCACGGTGACCAGAATCAGCGAGAGCTCTTCTTTCATGACTAGGAATTGGGTATAATCCATATTGTTTTAATTTTGAAATGGGTGAATGAGGTTTACAGATGACTGAGGACGGGCAGGACGCTGTCGCTGATCATGCCGCTGATCCACCAGGGGGCCATACCGAGGGCGGCCACACAGGCGATGAGCAGGATGACGGCGGTGCGCTCGTCCCAGGTGGCATCAGTCAGTGCCAAGTGGTGCGGGTCGGTGCAGGTGCCGTAGAGGATCTTACCGACCAGACGCAGGATGTAGACGGCGGTGATGACGATGCTGCAGCAGGCCAGAAGGGTCCACACGCGGTGGAAGGTATCGGCATGCTGGAAGGCTCCGTTGAATATGGTCATCTCGGCCACAAAGCCGCTCAGTCCGGGAAGGCCGAGGTTGGCCAGACCGGCAATGACGTAGCAGACCGACAGGAAGGGCATCACTTTCATGAGGCCGTTGAGCTGGCGCACGTCACGGGTGTGGGTACGGCCGTAGATCATACCGATGAGGGCAAAGAAGAGGGCGGTCATCAGTCCGTGGCTCAGCATCTGCAGCACGGCTCCGGTGCAGGCGGTCTGGTTCATCATGAGCAGGGCAAAGAGTACCAGTCCGCAGTGCGATACGGAGGAGTAGGCGTTGATGTATTTGAGGTCGGTCTGTACGCAGGCCGAGAAGGCGCCGTACACCACGGAGATGCCGGTGAGGATCAGGAAAATCCATCCCAGTTCCTGGGCGGCTTCGGGCATGAGGTACATGGCGATGCGGAAACATCCGTAACCGCCGAGTTTCATCAGTACGCCGGCATGGAGCATGGATACGGCGGTGGGAGCGGACGCGTGACCGTCGGGGCTCCAGGTATGGAAGGGGAAGAGGGCTCCCAGTACACCGAATCCGAGGAAGGTCAGCGGGAACCAGATGCGCTGCTGTGCCAGCGGAATGTTGTGCAGGGCGGCGATTTCCTGCAGGTTCATGGTGGTGGCACCGGCCCCGTAGTAGATGCCGAGGATGCCGATGAGCAGGAAGGCGGAACCGCCCATGAGCATCAGGGTGAGCTTCATGGCGGCATATTCCTTGCGGCCGCTGCCCCATACGCCGATGAGCAGGTACATCGGAATCAGGGCTACTTCATAAAACATAAACATGGTGAAGAGGTCGGTGGAGATGAAGAAGCCGAACACACCCAGGGAGAGCAGGGTGAACCACAGGAAGTATTCTTTGGTCAGGGGCTGCAGCCGCCAGGAGGCGAAGGTGCCGGTGAATACAATGATGGCCGAGAGCAGCAGCATGGCCACGGAGATGCCGTCTACGCCGACGGAGTAGTGGATGTTCAGGGCCGGATACCAGGGAAGGTCGGCACAGAAGAGCATGTCGGCGGTCTGGCCGCTCTCGCGGGCGTTGAGGTAGGCTACGGTGAGTGCGATGCTCAGGGCCAGCAGGGCGGAGGCACCGGTCACCATCACCGCACGGATGTGTGCGATGTTCCGGCTGAGCCACAGTCCGAGCAGCATCAGCAGGGGGATGAGTACATATAGGGATAGAAAATTCATATCGTTTTTTTATTATCGGTTATCTTTTATCTGTTTGCTTAGAACACGAGCCAGAGAATCAGCCCCAGGGCTCCCAGTAGGAACACGAAGGCGTACTGCTGTACATGGCCGCTCTGCAGGCCGCGGATTTCATCGCTGGTGGCTTGGGTGCTCCAGGCCAGGAAGTCGAAGAAGCCGTCCACCACATGGCGGTCCCACCAGGCTATGGGCCGGGAGATGCAGCCGAAGATGATCTTGTGGGTGATGAACTGGTAGACTTCATCGAGGTAGAAGCGGTGGTAGGCGGCGTTCCAGAGGCCGTGGAAACGGCGGGCCAGGGCGTCGGCTACGGGCTGACGGTCGCGGGCATAGACCCAGGTGGCCAGCAGGATGGCTGCTACGGCGACGACGATGCTGGTCAGCGCCACGCGGGTGTCGAGGTGGATATCGTACAGCTGGCCGTTGGAGGAAATCCAGTGGCCGAAGGGCAGGAAGCCGGCTACCAGGGTGATTCCTGCCAGGAACATCAGCGGGAAGGTCATGGTCAGCGGACTTTCATGCGGGGTGTGGGCGGCATGCAGGGCGCGGTTTTCGGTGCCCCAGAAGATGCCGTAGTAGAGGCGGAACATGTAGTAGGCGGTCATGCCGGCGATGAGGGTCATCACCCAACCCATCACCGGACTGAACTGGAAGCAGGCGGTGAGGATTTCGTCTTTGGAGAAGAATCCGGAGAACGGGGGGATGCCGGCGATGGCCAGACAGGCTATGAGGAAGGTGACGTGGGTCACGGGCATGTATTTGCGCAGGCCTCCCATGGCGCTCATCTCGTTGCTGTGTACGGCGTGGATGATGCTGCCGGCTCCCAGGAAGAGGAGGGCTTTAAACAGGGCATGGGTGAAGAGGTGGAACAGACCGGCCATATAGCCCAGCCCGCCCTGATGGGGATCGGCGGAGGTGCAGACGCCCAGGGCTACCATCATGAATCCGATCTGGGAGATGGTGGAGAAGGCGAGCACGCGCTTGATGTCGCTCTGTACGCAGGCCACACTGGCGGCGTAGAAGGCGGTAAAGGCTCCGGCATAGGCCACGAGGTGCAGCACGTCGGGGGCGTAGGCTATGAACAGGGGGAACATCCGGGCCACCAGGTAGACACCGGCTACTACCATGGTGGCAGCGTGGATCAGGGCGCTGACGGGAGTCGGGCCTTCCATGGCATCGGGCAGCCAGATGTGCAGGGGGAACAGGGCGCTCTTGCCGGCACCGCCGATGAACATCAGTCCCAAGGCCCAGGGGATGAGGGCGCTGCTTTTCATCAGGGTCATCTCATCGGGCGTAAAGGTATAGGTACCGGCGTAGTAACCGTAGATCAGGATTCCGATGAGGAAGCCCAGGTCGGCAAAACGGGTCACGATGAAGGCTTTTTTGGAAGCCGCAATGGCTGCCGGACGGGTGTAGTAGAAGCCGATGAGGAGGTAGGACGATACGCCTACCAGCTCCCAGAAGAGGTACATCTGGAAGATGTTGGTAGCTACTACCAGACCGAGCATGGACATGGTGAAGAGCGAGAGGAATGCGTAGTAACGCTGGAATCCGACTTCGCCTTTCATGTAGCCCAGGGAGTAGATGTGTACCATCAGGGATACGGTGCTGATGACTATCAGCATCATCACGGAGATGGGGTCGAGCAGGATGCCGAGGTCGATGCTCAGGGTGTCTGTAAAGGGCAGCCAGCGGAAGCAGTAGGGCATCAGGGTGGCGTAGGTGCCGTCGGCCAGACGCGGGGCTCCGAAGTAGGTGGCCGCTGTATAATACGACAGGAGGGTCACGGCGCCCAATACGCCGGTGCCGAGAAGACCCGCTGTGCGGTGGCTCATCCATTTACCTCCCAACCCCAGGATGAGGAAGGAGAGCATGGGGAGCAATACGATGAGTAAGGTAAATTCCATGTTGTATAGAGAATTGAGTATTATAATATGTATCACAAATTATCTGTTATCACGGGGTGCGGACGCCTGACCGGTGATTACCACTTCATTTCGTCCAGGTGATTGATCTGGATGCTGCGGATGTTGCGGTAGATGTTGATCATGATGGCGATGGCCACGGCCGTTTCGGCTGCCGAGATGGCGATGGAGAAGAGGGTGAAGAAGTAGCCCTCCAGTCCGCCGGGGAAGAGGAAACGGTTGAATACGGCGAAGTTGATGTCGGTGGCGTTGAGTATCAGCTCGATGGAGATGAGGATGGCCAGGGTGTTCCGCCGTGTGAAGAACCCGTAGATGCCGGCAAAGAACATGATGGCCGACACGATGAGGTAATATTCCATGTGTATCATTTCTGTTTCTTTTTTTAGGGTGAGTGACTAGCGTTTACGGGCAATCATCAGACCGCCTACGATGCAGGCCAGCAACAGGATGCTGACGGCTTCGAAGGGCAGCAGATAGCCATATTTGTCGCCGCTGAGCAGCTGCCGGCCGATGGTGTGGATGTTGATTTCCACCGGGGCTACGTCGAGCGTGGCCAGGAAGCGGTGCTTCAGGGTGATGAAGACTACAATCAGGGCTCCTGCCACGGTGGTGCCGAAGCCGGTAAGGAAGCGCCCCAGGTGGAGCTTGCGTGCCACGTCACCCTCGCCGCTGGTGAGCAGGATGGAGAATACATAGAGCACGACGATGCCGCCGGCATAGACCATGATCTGTACGGACCCCAGGAAGGTGTAGCCCAGCAGGAAGTAGATGCCGGCCGTACCGAAGAGGACAAACAGCAGGTAGGTGGCCGAGCGCACCATGCGGCTGGTGGTGACCGTCAGCAGGGAGAAGACGGTGATGAACGCCGCTAAAAAATAAAATACGACTGTTTCGAGTGTTAGTTCCATAATGAATTGTATTTTCTTATCTTGTCAGATTTCCGTTGTTTTACATTCTCGTCTTTATTTGCCGGCCACCTGGCTGCCCGGACGGTTGAGCGTGAGCACCAGCTTGGAGCGGTCGAACACGGCGTGCTCGAACTGCTGGTCGAAGGTGATGGCCTGGTGCGGGCAGGCGTTGACACAGAGCTGGCAGAACATGCAGGAGCCGAGGTTGTACTCGTACTTCACGAGCTGTTTCTTTTTCTTGCCGTCGTCGGTGGTCACGGTTTCGCTGACCACACGGATGGTGCCGTTGGGGCAGGCCATCTGGCAGAGGCCGCATGCCACGCAGTGATGCTGGTTCTGCTCGTTGTGCGGCATGGTCAGGGTGCCGCGGAAGCGGTCGAACATCTGCAGTTCCCAGCGGTTTTCGGGGTATTGTTCGGTAATCTTTTGGGTGAAGAATTCCCGCATGGTGGTTTTCAGACCGATGCAGAGGCTTCGGGCGCCTTGGAAGAATCCTCCGAAATAGCTATTTTTTGATTCCATATCTTGCTGTTTTATTGTTCGGTTAAAAATGTAATCCGTAGGCTACGAGGATGCTCATCAGCAGGAGGTTGACCATGGAGATGGGCACCAGGTATTTCCATTCGAGGGTCAGAATCTGGTCGATGCGCAGACGGGGGAAGGACCACCGCATCCACATCATGAGGAAGACCACGAAGAAGGCTTTTCCGAAGAACCAGAGGAAGCCGGGGATATAGTCCATCACGGTGTTGAAGCCGTCGAGTCCGGGGATGTGCAGGGGCATCCAGCCGCCCAGGAACACGGTAGCGGCGATGGCGGCTACGATGAAGAGGTTGAGGTATTCGGCCAGGTAGTAGAAGCCGAAGTGCATGCCGCTGTATTCGGTATGGTAGCCGGCGGTGAGCTCGCTCTCGGCTTCGGGGAGGTCGAACGGCCCGCGGTTACATTCGGCATTGCCGGCGATGAGGTAGATGACGAAGGCGATGAGGGCCGGGATATGGCCTTTGAACAGCAGCCATCCGTCGGCCTGTCCGGCTACGATTTCCGACATCTGCAGGGTGCCGGTGAGGACGACCATGGTGAGGATGCTCATGCCCACGGAGAGTTCGTAGCTCACTATCTGGGCACCGCTACGCATGGCGCCGATGAGGGAGAACTTGTTGTTGGAGCTCCAGCCGGCCAGCAGGATGCCTACCACGCCGATGCTGCTGGCGGAGAGCAGGAAGAATACGCCTACGTTGAAGTCGAGCACTTCCATGCCGCGGTTCATGGGCAGGCAGGCAAAGGTGAGGAAGGAGGCGATGAGCACCATGAAGGGGGCCAGGTTATAGAGAAACTGGTCGGCTCCCTTGGGATTGAAGATTTCCTTGGTGAGCATCTTGAATACGTCGCAGATGACCTGCAGGCTTCCGAAGGGGCCCACGCGGTTAGGACCGAGCCGGCATTGGAAGAAACCGCAGACTTTGCGTTCCATATAAATCAGGAGGATAGCGAGGATGGCGTACATCAGGATGATGGCGATGCCTACGGCTACGCATTCCAGGAAGATGGCGGCTTCTTCGGGCATCCAGGAGGTCAGGGTGCTGTGTATCCACTGGGTTACTATGCTAAAATCAAACATCTTTTTTTGTTTTTAATGATTAGTGTTTTTGTTTTTCTTTCTTTTTTTATATCAGCTGCTTCCAGCGAGTCTGTTCTTTTTTCTTTTGTCTTGATACAAAAGAAAAAGAACCAAAAAAGAAAAAATCAAGAGCTGGTGCTTCCGGGGCTACTCCAGAGGTTGTGTCGTCGGAAGGGCAGGAACTCGCTTCGCTCAAACAGCCTGCCCTTCTTTTCGCCGACTCAACCTCTTCCGCTTTACGCCCCTACAGCAAGGCTCATTTTTCTTTCTCATTTTCTTTTTTCTTTTATCAAGTTTTCTGTTCTTTT
>LinusII_BA0109CM-p1__coassemble_1742_pt1 | contig 15661 bp, 19 predicted proteins | sample LinusII_BA0109CM-p1__metabat2_high_PE_035 | metagenome-assembled genome bin LinusII_BA0109CM-p1 | reverse complement strand
GACTCATTTCTGAATCCCGTATTTCCATTTACACAAAATATTTTATAGTGCCGGATTTAATTTAATCAGGCACTCTGTTTCTGAGTGAGACATCTTTTTGATTATCGTGTTGATTTCATTTTCTTTCATGGTATCAGCAAATACTTTTTTAATAAATTCTGCTGTATATGAACGTCGTTTACCTAATGCTTTACCTATGTTCCAACCCAAATGCATAACATCTATAGCTTTCAATTTTGAATCTACTTTTATAGGAATAATATCGATAGCAGTTTTATCCTGAAAGAAATCTGAAATATAAGCACAGAGGCGCTGCAGATTTTCTTGGCTTGTATAAGCAGCCATCGTTTGATGAATGTATGTATGTACTAACTCTAGTTTTTTATCGTTCGTACGTTTCTGTTCTGTAATAGTATTCGAACGGAGTTTTTCATATTCCATAAATGTTTGTTCTGGTGCAATCACAGAGTCATTAAGATGTTTATGGGTAGACAAAGATTTGCTATGATGACATAAATATATAATTATCTCGTATAATGCAATTTGCATTGATATATATAATCCTGTAGATATTATAAAGACCGATATAAAAATAATATTTGAGCTGAACTAATCAAAGCCTGCATTGATTGCTTCAATGCGTATAGCAAGTGCCATAAGAAGTAATGTTCCAGCTACACTAGAATCTAAAATAAAATATTCAAATTTCTTCAAATACATAAGCCATATGTTTAACTGTTCATGAGCAAAGGTAATGTTTACTGATTATGTATTATCAGAAAATGACAAGAGTGACATCAGACTTCATCAAACGTCACTAATTGTCATAAATAGTTTGATTATTATTGGAAAGTAAGAAGTGTTCAGATGGAATAGGGGCGGATTAATTTATGAGATTGAATATAAGACATGAATTTATAACTTATCATATAATAAACAAAAGTGGTATTCTTTCTATATTATATGATAAGTTATGCTATAATTCCAATAATCGTTCCGCTAATGGCGCATAATATTTTTGTACTTCTTCAGCTGTTGGAGTATGACCGCCAGGAAAGTGGTATGAATATTTATAATGCATTAAAAATAAAGGCTCAAAATGTGCCAGATGGTCATTCTCACCAAATATCCCCCATATATTTTCTTGGTTAGTGACCTGACAATTGTCCCATTGATGCTGTTGAAGTTCTGCGAATTCATCAATCAATGTTTGGTTAATGACAAGCTGCTGGTTTCCGTTAGCTCGTGGAGATTTGTATTCATGCGCACCAATACGTTCCATCAGGAAGCTTGTCATTTCGAAATGGGGATTTCCGAGTAAAGCAGGGATATTGTTTTTAGATGCTACTATCTGTGCCATAAACGAGCCATTACTGTTTCCTACCAATATATTAGGTTTTTCTTGGTTGCATAATCTTTGGATAAAGTCGATAGCTTCCTGTGGATGCAGGGGTAAGTCGGGACTCAAGACTGTTGCCTTACCGCTGAAATATTCTTTCAAGGCAAGAGCTGGGATACATGTACCTGATGCAAAGAAACCATGAAGGAAAAGAATTTTCTGTGCCATAATCAACAACCGCTTCCGTCAATATTACATGTTGCTCCTTCATTGATAGGACGTGAACGTAATCCGGCATCTTCTGGATTCAAAGTAACTGTACCGTCTTCCAATACAAAGCAAGGAATTCCAACGGCTCCAATACTTTTGGCTTCATTAAAGGCCGGGTTATGATCCCGTAATCTCAAGAATGCTTTCAAATCTCTTACGTGTTGACCAATATCGATGACTTCATATTGGTTATTACCTTTTACTTGTTCTTCTACATACGTACAATCCGGACAAGTTTCCATTCCATATATTTTTATCATAGCTGTAGTTATTCATTTAAAGAATCAATTTTATTCAAAGATAGCGATTCTGTCAGATAAAGCAAACATAAAAACAGGTCATATCCGATAGATTTATCAGATATAACCTGTTATAGATAAGATAAGAGTTATATTATTTCAACGAAATTTTATTCGCCGTCTCTCGTTTTTTCGAATTGACCAAATCAGCATAAATTTGTGTTGTCGATACATTAGCATTTTCGATACTGTATAAATATCTGTGCCTAAAGAGATTTGTATGACGGCATACGAATGACGGAAGCAGTGGAAAGTTATGTGTTTTTCGATTCCGGCTTCCGAAATCCATTGCTTGAGAGGCTGATTCGTCATAGCTCTGGTCAGTCCTTTAAATACGCGGCCTGAACCAGGAATACCACATAGTTCCAACGCTTCGTTACTAATGGGGAGAGTCGCTTCAGTTTCTGTCTTTTCTGTACAAATTCTGATGTAATAACCATTGTCAGGACCGACTTCAATATTATCCCATGTAAGCTGTAAAATATCGCTGATACGAAGACCGGTCATACAGGAGAATAATGAAGCTTGTTTCAGTACAGGAATCTTGCATGGTGTAGCGGCCAGTTTCTTAACTTCTGCTAATGTGAGATACTGCTTTTTGACTTCTTTCCATTCAATCTTGTCTATGAAGTCATTCAGATTTTCACGTAGCATCTTCTCTTGATAAGCTATTTTCAGTAATGCACGGAAAGTTGAAAAATAGCCAGCTGCCGAATTCCTCGAAACACTGATATTAGGGTGACGGATCTGTTTACAGTTCAGTAGATACTGTCTGAACTTCTGACAAAGCTCTACCGTTACATCACCGAAAGTGCAATAGCCGTTTACAAACTTTTCAAAATGCTGGTAAACGCAGTCCCATTTGTGATACTTCAGTTTTGCTTTCTCACGAAAATAGGTAAGGAAGTCAGCTTTCATTTTGTGCTTGTCAAGAAATCCAAATTCTTCATTGACGATTGCCTGTACTCTGATACAACGAATGGCTTCAGCCTTACTCAGCATCTCATTGTTGAAATCACGTTCAATCTCATTTTTAGGACGGGCATAGATATAAATGCCAAGATATTCCCTGCGACTCATTTTCATTGTGTACGGATTGCGAATAGCCGGATAATAGTCCAGGTAGAGAGAAATTCTGCCGTTACTGATAACTCTTTGTCTCAATGTTACGTTAAAGTGCCATAAGATTAATGTTTTTGGTTGATAAATTATTATTATCGGTACAAATTAAACTGGTGTTTTCTTGGTGAATACTCACACCGGAAAATAACTTATACCAGGATTATTCAATGATAGGATCTTCGAACAAATTATCGAGCTCAGGTTTGGATATAAGAGTATACTTTCCCTTCTTAATCTTGGGAATTTGATGATACTTGGTATAATGGTATAGCTGGTCTCTTGTTATTTTGAATTTTTCCATAGCCTCTCGAACTGTATAGTATTTGGGTTCTTCAGCCTGACGTATTCCCTTTGCTATATCGAAGTGCTTTTTTGAATAATATACGGTAATACCAACTTTCTTTTTCGGAATAGCATTTTTATAAACAAAAGAGTATATAGCATTAAGGCTCATTTGAAATTTGTCCTGTACTTCTTGCACACTGTACCATTCTGTAATGTCTGCGTCTGGAGCCTTCGAGGAAAAATAAGCATCAACATGCTTTTTACTCCAGTAAGTCTTACCACGGTTGAACGTTTTGGGAATTTTATTTTTCTTAGCCATCACAAATATCCATGATTCGCTAACATTGAATTTTTCTATAATTTCAGCTGTAGTATAAAATTCTGTGATTGCTTGTTTTTCCTTAGGTGGCAACTTAAAATCTGCAGGATGATTAAACATATTGTTTATGTCATCTTTGCTTAAAAGAAATTTAGTTCCTATACGTGTTGCTTTTAGATCGCCTCGTTTAAGGTAACCATATATTGTTGGTCTTGTTACTCCAAGATAAATTGCAGTTTCTGTAATAGTCAGAAAAGGTTTGTCTTTAATCTTCTCAATAGGTTTTTCTGTAACAATTTTTTCAGTTAAATTATTATTGACAATTATTGCTGCATCACGCTTACGTTTCTTATATAATGCGTTTCCACACTTATGGGAACAACAATTTGTCGTCGTTTTGTAGGCAATAAATTCTTTACCGCATCAGGCACAAATTCTTTTAATTTCAATTCTACTTTTCATTTTATTTCGCTTTATTTCACCCAATAATCTGTATAATCCCGTAAAATTCTGTAAAATGGCGTAAACTCACTCCACAATCTGTCCAGCGTAAAATGCCGGAATTTTGCTTCGTGGTACAAAAACGGTACAAAAAGATGATGTACAAAGCTTATAAATGACTAATATTGACAGTAGAGCAACAAAAAAGGCGCCCCGTAAAGAGCGCCATATTAATCGATTATAATTAATTTAATATACTGATAATCATATGTTTACTTACCGATGCAGAAATTCTTAAAGATATTTTGCAATACCATATCTGTGGTAACTTCGCCTGCGATATCGCTGAGATGGAAGATGCATTCACGGATATCTTGTGCTATGAAGTCGCCGGAGAGTTCCATGGATAGTCCGTTCTGTACCCGTTGAATAGCTTCTAGAGCATGATTCAAGGCTTCATAATGGCGTACATTGGTCACGATGATATCATTTTGTGTTACCGTGGGCAGGTTGGCTGCAGTAATGAGCTTTTCTTCCAGTTCTTCCAGATGCGTGCGACTTTTGGCTGAGAGCCACTGATGGTCTGTGCCCTCGGGGAGAGCTTTCATCTGATTCTCAGATTGGCAGTCTGCTTCCAGCAAATCGGCTTTATTCAGTACCACAATGAGGCGCTTATCTTGGCACAGTGGCAAGATGCGGTCTTTCAGTTCAGCTATCTGTGTATCGGCTTGAGTAGCATCTATCATCCATAGCACGATTTCTGCCTGTTCCAGTTTGCGGAACGTGCGCTCTATGCCCAGACTTTCGATGGTGTCGTCCGTATCGCGGATACCCGCTGTATCGATGAAGCGGAAAGTAATGCCTCCTAGATTGACCGTATCTTCAATGACATCGCGTGTGGTGCCGTGGATGTCGCTCACAATGGCTTTTTCTTCATTGAGCAAAGCATTGAGCAATGTAGATTTTCCGGCATTGGTTTCGCCGATGATGGCTACTGGTACTCCTTGTTTCAAGGCATTTCCTACACGGAATGAATGCACCAGGCGGGCAATTACTTGCTCAATGTTGGAGGCCAGTTTACACAATTCACTGCGGTTGGCAAATTCCAATTCTTCGTGATCGCTGAAATCCAGTTCCAATTCGATGAGCGAGGTAAAGTGCAGCAGTTGGTCGCGTAGAGAGGCCAGCTCCTTGCTGAATCCGCCGCGCATCTGGTTCATAGCCAGGCGGTGTGTAGCGGCCGATGAAGAAGCGATAAGGTCTGCTACAGCTTCTGCCTGGCTGAGATCCATTTTGCCGTTCAGGAAAGCGCGTTGTGTGTACTCTCCGGGTTGTGCCAGCCGGCATCCGCGGGCAATGAGGAGTTGCAGTACGCGCTGTAATATGTAGCTGGAACCATGGCAGGCTATTTCGGTGCTGTCTTCTCCTGTATAAGAGTGAGGGGCACGAAATAGGCTTACCAATACTTCGTCAATGGTTTCCTCCTGGTCATAAATCTGTCCGAATGTCAGCGTATAAGGTTTGCATTCTTCCAGTTTTTTACCCTTACGGGCAGGCTGAAAGATGGAGGAAGTGATGCGGATGGCATCTGGTCCTGATACGCGGATGGTTCCGATAGCTCCACCCTGAGCGGTGGCGATGGCACAAATGGTATCTTGATTCATAGTGGTGGATGCTGTCAAATTCTATCGAGTACAGTTTTAATTAATGTATCAATGCTGTTTTTATATCCCGTATTGGCCTCTTTGATGAGCCGGTTGGCGATGACCATGCATACGGTCATGGCTTTGTGTCCCATCAGTCTGCTTAGGCCTGCCAGTGCCGAACTTTCCATTTCAAAGTTGGTGATGCGATAGCCTTTGTATTCGAAACTTTCGATTTTTTCATTCTGATGAGGATCAGCCAGCGGAATGCGGAGCTCACGGCCTTGCGGACCGAAGAAGCCACCTGCTGCTACGGTGACACCGCGCACCATGTCTTCACCGGCAATGCGGTCGATGAGTTCGGCATCGGCATCGATGACATAGGGAGCTGGTGCGCACATATTTCCGCTCCATCCAAGATGATTCAGTAAGGCACGTTCAAAGGGAAGGTCGCATACGGCGTTTCGTCCGGCATAAAAGTTAAGCAGACCGTCAAATCCAACGGATTTGGCAGAGCACACAAAGGTGCCTACCGGTGTAAACGGTTGCAAGCCTCCGCAGGTTCCGATGCGCACCAGTTCCAACTGACGGAATTGTTCTTTCTCTTCTCGCGTATGGAAATCAATGTTGGCCAACGCATCTAGCTCGTTGACCACAATGTCGATATTGTCACATCCTATGCCGGTAGATACCACGGTGATGCGTTTACCTTTATAGGTACCGGTAACGGTCTTGAATTCACGGCTTTCTATCTCACACTCACGGGTTTCGAAGTGCGAAGCTACTAAAGCTACGCGTCCGGGATCACCTACCAGAATGACTTTGTCGGCCAATTGTTCGGGTTTTACATGCAGGTGAAATACAGAACCGTCTTCATTGATGATCAGTTCTGAAGAGGCAAAATATTTTTTCATTTTTCTTTTGTTTTGACGATTAAAAAGGAATAAAAGAGGGAGTAAAAAACTTACTCCCTCCGCTATTAAAATCTCTGTTATTTGCTCAGCGGTTGGTTGGTATTGCCTTGGTTGGGCTTGGCAATGGTTTCACGCATCGAGGTATCTGCTTCGATATTTTTCATGCGGTAATAGTCCATGATGCCTAAGTTGCCGTTGCGGAAGGCTTCGGCCATGGCTCTTGGCACTTCAGCTTCGGCTTCAATTACTTTGGCACGGGCTTCCTGGGCCTTGGCTTTCATTTCCTGTTCGGTAGCTACAGCCATGGCACGCCGTTCTTCAGCCTTTGCCTGAGCAATGTTCTTATCTGCATTGGCTTGGTCCATCTGCAGGGCAGCACCAATGTTTTTACCTATATCAATATCGGCAATATCAATGGATAGAATCTCAAAAGCAGTTCCGGCATCCAGTCCTTTGCGGAGCACCAGCTTGGAGATAGAGTCTGGATTCTCCAATACAGATTTATGGTTTTCTGATGAACCGATGGAGGATACAATCCCTTCTCCTACACGGGCTAGGATAGTGTCTTCACCGGCACCTCCTACCAACTGGCGGATGTTGGCACGCACTGTTACACGGGCCTTGGCTATGAGTTGGATACCATCTTTGGCTACAGCAGTTACCGGTGGAGTATCAATGACTTTCGGGTTGACCGACATCTGTACAGCTTCAAAGACATCACGTCCGGCCAGGTCGATGGCTGTAGCCATCTGGAAGGGAAGCTCTATGTTGGCTTTCGAAGCCGATACTAGGGCGTGGACTACTTTTTCTACATGTCCTCCTGCCAGATAGTGGGCTTCTAGTTCATCGCGGGTGATGTTGCTCAGTCCGGCTTTATGAGCCTCAATCAGTCCGGGCACAATGATATAGGGAGGTACATTTCGAATACGCATCAAGAAAAGCTGCACCAGAGAGATATTTACTCCCGATACTTTGGCTGAAAGCCACAGGAAGAATGGTACATAATGAAAGAAGAGTACCAGAAATAGAATGCTTCCTATGCCTATGAAGGCCATGAAATACATGTTGTCAGGTTCCATAATTCAGATTTTTAAAGTTTGTTTTTTTATTTATTTCAGTTCATCTACCAGGATAAGTCCGTCGGTAATCCGTACTACTTTTACAGGGGTCTTTTCATCCAGAAATCCTCCTATGGATTTGACTTCTATCGGGGTACCGTGGATATCGGCGTAGCCAATCAAAGCCAGGCGTGTGGTGGTGATGCCCGTATCGCCCACTTTGACTTGAGCGGCATCCGAGCGGTCTAGCGTAGAATCAATATCTTTCTTTAAAGCCAGTCTATCCAGCGTTTTGGAGCGCATGAATAGAACCAATGAGCCGATGCTGGCTAGGATGGAAATAGCCAATGTAATCCCTCCTGTCAGAGTACCCATATAAGCGAAGGCATAATAGTTGGCATAAAGCAGACAGCCGCCAGCCAGAATGCCTGCTATGCTGATGCCTGGCAACAGGAATAACTCTACCAATAGTAAGATAATGGCGGTTATAATCAGAAGCATGATGACGAGTATATCCATAATTCTGTTTTTTATAAGGTTAATCTATTTGGGGTGAGATGTTTTCTCCAATCGTCTTATTTCCAAGGTCAGGCGATGCAACTCTTCGTCTAATTGATCCAGTCTTTTTTCTAAGTCCAATATGCCGGGAGTCAATTCCTGCTGGCGAGTTTGACCGGCTTTGCTGTAGGCTGTTCTCATCTCCTGCAAGTGATTTTGGCGTTCCAGGTAGCTCTTTTCCAACTGACGGTATGTGTTGAATGCGTCTAACGCTTCTTTAGAGCGGAAGTCGGACAACTGATAGTAGGTATGCTGATCATCTAGTATGAATTCAAAATCATGTTTTTGGGTCCGGGTAGGCTGGTCTTGATCGGCATTTTGCAGACGTTCCAAAGCTGCAGTCACTGAGGCTTCGTCTTGCCAGGTATCTTTGATGGCCTGAAGCATGGCCAGGCTTCTCAATGATTCCTTATCCTTATTTTCATAATCATATACCTGTTTGCTGGCATTGGGTATGAATGTATAGATGCATACCTTTCCTTCCGGCTGGTTGCGGTCAGAAGCAAACCATCCCAAATTATTGTATTCATCAATGACATACATATAATCATTGGCCGGCGAGTTGAACGGCATTCCGGCGTTTTGTGGAGTTAGATAGGTATCTTGACTGGTGTTGTAACGTGTTACAAAGATATCATATCCTCCCAGCGATTGAGGACCGTCGGCTGCATAGTAGATTGTAATGCCATCGCTCATCATGTAGGGGTAGTTGGCATTGATAGCCTGGTTAATAGTGCCCGGCAGCAAATGGCCTTGGCTCCATTGGTCTTGCATCTTGTTTCTTGACAAGATGCTGAGGGTGCTGTCAGGCTGCAGCTCTGCGTAATAAAGCTTGTTGCCCAGTTGGGTTTCATAAACTGTTCCTGCTGGGGTCATGTCGCTTTTAAAATATTCGGGATAGGTAAAGAGCTTTCCACATTCCGGGCTGATGCGATAGGCCTTGAGGAAGTCCTCTTTGTCTACCACTATACTGTCTATGAAGCATACTTCTTCTACTCCTTTCAGTAAGCGGAGTCCCAATCTGCTTTGAGCCAGCAGTGTTTCGGCAGTTTCAGTGGCCCGCTTGCGCTTGGCCAAGTCTGCTATATAATCCTCATAGGTGCTGATAGCATCTTCAAACTGATAATTCTGGTGATAGGCCTGTCCCAAGTAGAGCTGTCCGTTGGGAATACGCTTTTTCACAGCTAGTTCCAGATGTTTGATGGCCAGCTTCGTTTCGCCGGTCTTCAGACAGCACACTCCATACCAAAGGTGATAGTTACCGTTGCCAGGCTGTGTTTTTGTATATTTCTTAAAGACAGGCTTGGCTTGGGCATACTGTTCTTGTTGATAGAGTTCTTTTGCTTGTGCCAGAGTTTGTGCTTGAGCAGCACTTCCCAGCATGCAGCAGCATAGTAATAGGATGAGTTTTATCTTCATTTTTTATACGAATTCAATCATTTACAGAAATCAAAAATATAAAAAAATGAGGAATAATCCATATTTTCCTTGGAATCTATTATGTTAATTCTTCTTTAAACCAATTTTTCAGCTAATTTTGCAGCGTTTTTTCAGACAGATTTTATGAATACAGAACAAAGGTTGATGCAGCGGATAGAGCGTCGCTTCATGAAAGGAGTGGTAGAGTATGGCTTGATAGCTGATGGAGATAAAATTCTGGTAGGCCTTTCAGGAGGAAAGGATTCGCTGGCTTTGGTAGAGTTGTTGGGCAGGCGGATGCGTATCTTCAAGCCGAAGTTTTCGGTGGTAGCCGTGCATGTGGTGATGCGTAATATCCCTTATCAGAGTGATGTGGCTTATCTGCAGTCGTTTGCTGAGGCTTGCGGAGTGCCGTTTGTACTGTATGAAACGGAGTTTGATGCCACGACAGATACCCGTAAGTCGCCTTGTTTTCTCTGTTCGTGGAATCGGCGGAAGGCACTCTTTACGGTGGCTAAAGAGCAGGGATGTAACAAAATAGCGTTGGGGCATCATATGGATGATATACTGGAAACTCTGTTGATGAATCTGACTTTTCAGGGGGCATTCAGTACCATGCCTCCCAAATTGGTGATGAAAAAATTTGAAATGACTGTGATTCGTCCTATGTGTCTGGTGCATGAAGCAGATTTGCAGGAATTAGCTTTGCTGAGGGCATATCATAAACAAGTGAAGAACTGTCCGTATGAGCAGCAGTCGCACCGCAGCGATATGAAGGGGATTTTGCGTCAGCTGGAAGCAATGAATCCGGAGGCCCGCTACAGTCTTTGGGGCAGTATGAGTAATGTGCAGTCGGAACTTTTACCTTTGAAAGAGAAATAATTAATTATAGAAACTGAAAGATAGAATGAAAGCGTTTTATACTATTTTACTGTTGGTTGTGTCGAATGTCTTCATGACATTTGCCTGGTACGGACATTTGAAGTTGCAGGAAACTAAGGTCATTTCTAATTGGCCTCTCTATGCAGTGATTCTTTTTTCCTGGGCTATTGCTCTGGCTGAGTATTCTTGTCAGGTGCCGGCCAACCGCATCGGATTTGTAGGCAACGGAGGGCCTTTTTCATTGATGCAGCTGAAAGTCATTCAAGAAGCCATCACCCTGATTGTCTTTACTGTATTTACTACGGTCTTGTTTAAAGGGGAAGCATTGCATTGGAATCATTTTGCCGCTTTTATCTGTTTGATTCTGGCTGTTTATTTTGTTTTCTACAAATAAAAACCAATAGATACCGGTTATAAAAAACGTCCTGGGAGTGCATGTCAATCAACTCTCAGGACGTTTTTTTACAGGCTGAAGTCTCGCCATAGGGTATGTCAGACTCTCTCTCTTAAGGAATGTATATCCAGGTATTTACTTGGCCAGGTACTTTTTCATTCCTTGGGTATAATGAGTCTGCAGCTTGCCTTGCTCATCGCTGTAGATGAAATAGGCATCTATGTCAGGATGATGGTTGGCAAAGGCTTCCGCTTCCTCCAGTCCCATGACCATAAAAGCGGTTGCATAGGCGTCAGCACTCATACAGTCACGGGCTATGACGGTAGCAGACAATAGGCTGTGCTGCACCGGATAGCCGGTACGCGGGTCGATGGTATGTGCATATTTTTTGCCGTCTTTATAGTAGAAATTACGGTAATTCCCCGAGGTGGCAATGCCGCCTTGATTCAGTTGGAGTACTGTCTGCAGTTCCTGGTTTACAGCCAGTGAGTCGTCTACAGGTTTGTTGATGCCGATCCGCCAGGGTTTTTGGTGAGGGTTGTTTCCGTGTACCACCACTTCGCCACCGATATCTACCATATAGTTTTCAATACCATTTTTCTGAAGCAGTTGGGCGATGATATCTACAGCATAGCCTTTGGCTACGGCGCTGCAGGTCAGCATGATGCGTTTGTCTTCTTTGACCACCTTTCCCTCATCCGAGAGTTTTACTTTCCGGTAGTCGGTCATTTGCAGCAGACTGTCTACTTGTTTGGCATTTGGGTAGATGCCTTTCTTAAAGCCAAATCCCCAGGCATTGACCAGCGGGGCTACTGTGATGTCGAAGGCACCCTGGGTTTCACGGGAAATTTCCATGCTCCGGTGAAAGACATTGGTAAAAAGAGTATCGGGATAGATATCTTCGTTGCGGTTGATGCGGGTGATAACCGCGGTATCATTGAAGGGAGAGAGAGAGCCGTCGAACCGGTGCAGTTCTGCCTCGATGGCTGTGCGAAGGTTGTTTTCTGACTGATAAGTAATGTTATACAGAGTGCCGAAGATACGTCCGTGATCGCTCTGATAAGGCACCGGGCGGTTATGTCGGGCTAGTATCCAAATGGTAGCCAGGAGAAACAAGGCCATCCAGAGGAAGTTTCTTTGAATAGGTTTTTTGTTCATAATGATATTGTCATTTCTTGGTTATATAGCCGTTTATCCGTTGAAAAACAAATGTTCCAATAAAATTTTTGTGCCGATGCCTATCAGGATGATGCCTCCCAGCCGTTCAGCCTTGAGCTTTCTGGCCCATCCTTTTTGGCATAAGATACCAAATAATAGTCCAGCTATTGAGAGGCTGAATGATACCCATCCGATGATGGCTAAAGAGGGCAGAAGGGTGTTGACATCATGAATTCCCAGGCAGGCAAATGAAATGCCGATAGCTAGGGCATCGATGCTGGTGGCCACTGCCAGTGTAAGGATGACCTTCAGTTTTCGGGGGTTATACTCCTGTCGCTCTTCTTCCTCCCTGAAAGATTCGCGCACCATATTTCCACCTAGATACAGTAGAATGCCAAAGGCTATCCAGTGGTCTATATGCCTGATGAGATAGCTGAAACTGTTGGTGCCTATCCATCCGATAAAAGGCATGCCAGCCTGGAATAATCCGAAGCAAAATGCCATGAACAGCATGGTGCGCCATTCCAGGCGTTTCAATAGGATGCCGCTGGCTATAGATACAGCCAAGCAATCCATGGCCAGCCCTATGGCTAACAGCCAGATTTCTAATGTACTCATCGGTTAGAACGGCAGTTTATAGGTTATGGTATAGGTCACTCCGATGCAGCTGGAATCATATTTTCCAAATCCAGGCACTTGAAAGGGGTCACCATATTCTCCTACAGAGGCTGTCAGTTTATATTTCATGCGCAGTGCCCAGCCCATGTAGAGATTTTTGCAGAGATGAGCCCGGATTCCCAAGCATATTTCCAGCCACTGCATAGTAGCTTTCATGTTTTGGTGTTGATAAGGAAGGCTTCCTCCCCAGATTCCGTCTTCCAGGTTGGGATTTCCAATGGTACCGCCAAAGATAGGGTCGTTCATGCCGATAGCTTCGATATCGTATTTGAAACTGCTTACTCCATACCGGGCTCCTACCATCAGCATGTGTCCGTGTTTCTTCTTGTAGAAAGCATTATAATCCATACCGATGCGGAAATAGGGTGCACCGGTTTTGTATTTGATGCCTTTGTCTCCCTCTACCCGGCTGTTGGTAAAACCAATTTCAGCAATCGGGAAAAAACGGTTCTTCAGGTTCACATCTACCGCTATCTCACTGCTGAGGTTATCTCCCCCCACGAGTTTTCCCCCAATGCCCCATAAGTCTACTCCTATTGAGATGCCGTTGTATAGCGGATATACGGGCACGTCATCTTCCTTTTCCTTCTTTTCTTTCTTGGATTTTCGCTGAGTATCCATATTCCGCTGGCTCTGAGCCTGCAGCGGCATGCATAAGAGAAATATCAGAAAGATGTTAATAGAATAATTTAATATTTTCTGTACCATAAATTCCGGCTTCAGGGTTAGCAATGTAAATAGAATCAAGCTGGTAGCGGCTATAGCGGATAGCGCTTATCTTCTGCTTCATCTGATATCCGCAGTCCATCGACAGGAAGTACGGGGTGTTTTGATGGTAGAGGATAAGGGTATCTGTAATCGGCTTCTCCGGATGATAATGCAGAATCATGACGGTAGAGTCGGCTGTATAGTTCAGCGGCAGAATCAGGTCTTTTACCTTTTCCTGTTTGTTCAGTATCACTGAGTCGGTGCCGAGAGCTGTGATGGTAAGCCAGTCTAGGGTATCTTTTACGGGTAGGTCGCTCACTTCGTCTATGGTATAGAGATTGCAGTACAGCATAGGGCGGGTAGCCAGTGTGCAATCGTCTTCTTCCGAACAGGCTGCCAGAAAACCGATGATGGGACAGAGTATCAGTCCCCATAAAACTATGTTAAGTAGATTTTTCATGATTTGAATACATTAAAGGGTCTTTTCTATTTGATATTTGTTGCGCTCGGGTGCATTACGGGAGATGAGTTCGCCCAGAAATCCTGCTACGAACAGTTGGGTTCCGATAATCATTGAGGTGAGCGACAGATAAAAATAGGGTGAATCGGTTACCAGTCTGTAAGGCATGCCGCTATGCATGTTATACAGCTTGCTCACTCCTACCAGGATCACAGAAATGAACCCTAGGATAAACATCAGTGATCCCAGCAGTCCGAAGAAATGCATGGGCTTTACTCCGAAAGTAGAGAGAAACCATAGCGAGATGAGATCCAGGTATCCGTTTACAAAGCGGTTTAATCCAAATTTGGTCTTGCCGTACTTCCGGGCTTGGTGGTGTACTATTTTTTCACCGATTTTGTTAAATCCGGCATTTTTGGCCAGATAAGGGATGTAGCGGTGCATTTCACCATATACCTCAATGTTTTTTACTACATCTTTGCGATAGGCTTTCAGGCCACAATTAAAGTCATGTAGGTTTTTGATGCCGGACACGCAGCGTGCAGTGGCATTAAACAGTTTGGTAGGAATGGTTTTAGACAGTGGGTCATAGCGTTTTTGCTTCCATCCAGATACCAGGTCATATTTTTCTTCCTGAATCATCCGGTAGAGTTCAGGTATTTCGTCCGGGCTGTCCTGCAGGTCGGCGTCCATCGTGATGATAACATCACCTTGTGCTTGCTCAAAACCGCAATAAAGGGCTGGCGACTTGCCATAGTTACGGCGGAATTTGATGCCATGCACTGTATCTGACTGCTGTTTGAGCTGTTCAATGACTTTCCATGAACCGTCGGTACTGCCGTCGTTGACAAAAATCACTTCATAAGTAAAGTGATGGGCTTTCATGACGCGTGCTATCCATGCATACAGTTCCGGAAGCGATTCTTCTTCATTATATAATGGTATGACTACTGAAATATCCATATGTTATGATTTTAAGATTCAGGAGTAGAATGAGAGGTTTTCCGCATGGCAAACAAGGCTGTAGGGAAGGCCAGCAGAGAACCATAAAAAATATTTTGCATAATAAGTTGAAAGGTGATGTCTATGGGGGTAAGCCCTTTCATCAATTTCAAGTTGGTTTCCAATTGTTGGATGTATTCTTCCGCTCCAGGTATCGGAGTAGCAGTGACCTCGTGGAGTAAAGTCTCATAGGTATGAAACACAAAACCATGATCGATGAAACGGAAATAGAAAAAATGCGCCACGGAAGTGATGAGCGCTGCAAACAGATACATCTGCAGGGTAAAAGTCCAGGCGTGTAGAAAACTGATGCTACCACCCAATGCCTGGTCGCGATAGCGTCTGGTATATCGGAATCCTAAAAAAGGGACGTAGAGTGTCAGTCCCAAAAACAGGAGTAAAATGAATGGTGCAGACAATCCCAACGGGAACAAGATAAATTTGGCTATCCAAAAAGCTCCCAGATAGGTGCCGAATAGCATGGCATATTTTTGCATATGATTCTGGTTCTTTAATATTACTCGTATTTAATATATCTATGTATAGTTGTGCGCAAAGGTACAAATTAAAATGAAGAAAGGGGGTGTGTGAAAATGAAAATTAAAAATAGAAAAGATAAATCTTCTTTTACGAAGAAAAAAAAGAGAGAATGTTATTTCAACATTCTCTCTTTTTGAGCCTCTTGTCGGATTCGAACCAACGACCCCGAGAT
>LinusII_BA0109CM-p1__coassemble_1341_pt1 | contig 22498 bp, 11 predicted proteins | sample LinusII_BA0109CM-p1__metabat2_high_PE_035 | metagenome-assembled genome bin LinusII_BA0109CM-p1 | reverse complement strand
GAAGCCATCGACTACTTGGTAGCTCAAGGCGAAAAGGTAGGTTTGGTAGCTGTTCACTTGTATCGTCCGTTCTCTGCTAAGCACTTCTTGGCTGCTGTTCCTAAGACTGCTAAGACTATCGCTGTTCTGGATCGTACTAAGGAACCGGGTGCTAACGGCGAACCTCTGTACCTCGATGTTAAGGACTGCTTCTACGGCGTAGAAAACGCTCCGGTTATCGTAGGTGGCCGTTACGGTTTGGGTTCTAAGGATACTACTCCTGCTCAGATCCTGGCTGTTTACAAGAACTTGGCTCTGCCTACTCCTAAGAACCACTTCACTATCGGTATTGTAGATGACGTTACCTTCACTTCACTTCCTCAAGAAGAAGAAATCGCATTGGGCGGCGAAGGTATGTTTGAAGCTAAATTCTATGGTCTGGGTGCTGACGGTACTGTAGGTGCCAACAAGAACTCTGTAAAGATCATCGGTGAAAATACTAACAAGCACTGTCAGGCATACTTCTCTTACGACTCTAAGAAGTCTGGTGGTTTCACTTGTTCACACTTGCGTTTCGGTGATACTCCGATCCGTTCTACTTACTTGGTGAACACTCCGAACTTCGTAGCTTGCCATGTACAGGCTTACCTTCACATGTACGATGTAACTCGTGGTTTGCGCAAGAACGGTTCTTTCTTGCTGAACACTATCTGGGAAGGCGAAGAATTGGCTAAGAATCTGCCTAACAAGGTGAAAAAATATTTCGCACAGAATAACATCACTGTTTACTATATCAACGCTACTCAGATTGCACAGGAAATTGGTTTGGGTAACCGTACCAACACCATCCTTCAGTCTGCATTCTTCCGTATCACAGGCGTAATTCCTGTTGACTTGGCTGTAGAACAGATGAAGAAGTTCATCGTGAAGTCTTACGGTAAGAAGGGTGAAGATGTAGTTAACAAGAACTACGCTGCTGTTGACCGCGGTGGTGAATACAAGCAATTGACTGTTGATCCGGCATGGGCTAACCTCGAAGTAGAAGCTGCTGCTGCCAACAACGATCCGGCTTTCATCAACGAAGTAGTTCGTCCTATCAACGCTCAGGACGGTGATTTGCTGCCGGTATCTGCATTCAAGGGTATCGAAGACGGTACATGGCACCAGGGAACTGCTAAGTTCGAAAAACGTGGTGTAGCTGCTTTCGTTCCTGAATGGAACCCTGAAAACTGTATCCAATGTAACAAGTGTGCTTACGTTTGTCCTCACGCTGCTATCCGTCCGTTCGTTCTCGACGCTGAAGAACAGAAGGGTGCAAACTTCACTCAACTGAAGGCTGTAGGTAAGGCATTCGACGGCATGACATTCCGTATGCAAGTAGACGTTATGGACTGCTTGGGTTGCGGTAACTGTGTGGATGTATGTCCGGGTAATCCGAAGAAGGGTGGCAAGGCATTGTCTATGGTTCATCTGGAAAGCCAATTAGGCGAAGCTGCTAACTGGGAATACTGCGTAGAAAACGTGAAGACTAAACAACACTTGGTAGACATCAAGGCTAATGTGAAGAACTCACAGTTCGCTACTCCGTTGTTTGAGTTCTCTGGTGCTTGCTCTGGTTGTGGTGAAACTCCGTATGTAAAACTGATTTCTCAGTTGTTCGGCGACCGTGAAATGGTGGCTAATGCTACTGGATGTTCTTCTATCTACTCTGGTTCAGTTCCTTCTACTCCTTATACTAAGAACGAAAAGGGTCATGGTCCGGCTTGGGCTAACTCATTGTTCGAAGACTTCTGCGAATTCGGTCTCGGTATGGAATTGGCTAACGAAAAGATGCGTGCCCGTATTGCCAAGGCTATGAGCGAAGCTATCGCTGCTGAAGGTACTCCAGCTGAATACAAGGAAGTATTCCAGGCATGGTTAGACAACTGCCTCGACGCTGACAAGACTAAAGAATTGGCTGAAAAGATCATCCCGATGGTTGAAGCTGCTGCTGACAAGTGCGAAGCTTGCAAGACAATCGCTGACTTAAAACAATTCTTAGTTAAACGTAGCCAATGGATCATCGGTGGTGACGGTGCTTCTTACGATATCGGCTACGGTGGTCTGGACCATGTAATTGCTTCTGGTAAGGATGTTAACATCCTCGTATTGGATACAGAAGTTTACTCTAACACAGGTGGTCAGTCTTCTAAGGCTACTCCGGTGGGCGCTATCGCCAAGTTTGCTGCTGCTGGTAAACGTGTACGTAAGAAAGACCTCGGTTTGATGGCAACTACTTACGGTTATGTATATGTAGCTCAGATTGCTATGGGTGCTGATCAAGCTCAGACTCTGAAGGCTCTGCGTGAAGCTGAAGCTTATCCTGGACCGTCACTCATCATCGCTTATGCTCCGTGTATCAACCATGGTCTGAAAGCTGGTATGGGTAAGAGCCAGGCTGAAGAAGAAAAGGCTGTTAAGTGCGGTTACTGGCACTTGTGGCGTTACAACCCAGCTTTAGAAGCTGAAGGCAAGAATCCGTTCACTTTGGATAGCAAAGAACCGGATTGGACAGGCTTCAAAGACTTCTTGAAGGGTGAAGTTCGTTACGCATCTGTAATGAAGCAATATCCTGCTGAAGCTGAACAGTTGTTCGATGCAGCCGAAGAAAACGCAAAATGGCGTTACAACAGCTACAAACGTTTGGCTCGCGAAAACTGGGGTGCTGAAGTAGCAGAATAAAAACAAAACTGACAATTCGCTATTTACTATTCAATAAGTATAGCAATTGCATTCATATCAGCGGGAACATCTTAACAGATGTTCCCGCTTTTTATATATTTAGATTTGCACATCTAAAAATATAACGCCATCTTTGCTTTATGATTTATCCCATTCACTTAACTAACTGATTTTAAATTCAGACATGAAGTTTGACCAGAAATTTCTACTTTATCAGAATAAATGGATCTTCCCTTATCTACATAAGATTGTGAAGGTCATAGAAGTTGTTACTCACCTTGCCTCACTATTACTGATCATTGGTGTAGTCACAGAACATGGGTTTATGCTGGACACCTATCATCTCCATTCCATCAGCCGACTCTATCATGCTGTATGGATTATCTACTTAATTAATATTACTTCACACATCCTCTTGGATTATAAAGATACCAAAGCAGTATTCAGCAAGATAACTTGGATTATAACCGCCTTGATTTATCTGACCATGATTCCCGTCATCTTTCACCGGCCAGAAATTGATGGAGCCATCCAATTCTTTTGGGACCTTATGCATAGCCCCAACTACCGGCTTGTGCTTATTTTTCTTTATGCCATTTCAAATTTATCCAACGGAATGCTGCGACTGTTAGGCAAACGAACCAATCCGTCTCTCATCCTAGCTGTCAGTTTTCTTTTTATTATAGCCATTGGTACAGGACTCTTGATGCTTCCCCGATGCACCATCCACGGCATCAGTTGGATAGATGCCTTTTTTATCTCTACTAGTGCAGTTTGCGTTACAGGACTGACATCAGTAGATGTGGCCTCCACTTTTACTCCAGCCGGATTTACCATTATCATCATCCTAATACAGATTGGCGGCCTAGGTGTCATGACACTGACCAGTTTTTTCGCCATGTTCTTCATGGGCAACACCTCTCTTTACAAACAATTAATAGTCAGAGATATGGTAAGTTCCCAATCACTCAATTCACTCCTTTCCACCTTAGTCTACATTTTGGTATTTACACTGGTTATTGAAGGTGTTGGCATGTTGGCTATCTGGAGCGACATCCATAACACCATGGGCATGACTCTCCATGAAGAATTGGCCTTTGCTGCTTTTCATTCAATTTCTGCCTTCTGCAATGCCGGATTTTCTACCCTGCCAGGCAACCTAGGAAATGCACAAATCATGACTGGCCATAACCCGCTGTACCTGTATATCTCCCTGCTGGTTATTTTGGGAGGTATTGGCTACCCTATTTTATCTAATTTTAAAGATATCCTATTTTATCGGACCAAACGATTCTATCATTACCTGCGCAATCATCGACGGGAAGGACGAAGTTTCTATCATTTATACGATTTAAATACTCGCATTGTACTCTACATCACCGCTATACTGCTCGTAACCGGCACTTTAGGCATAGCTTTCTTTGAATGGAATCATTCCTTTGCCGGAATGTCTTTAGCCGATAAGTGGACTCAAGCTTTCTTCCAGGCTGTCTGTCCACGAACAGCCGGTTTCTGCAGTGTTGATTTAGCCAGCCTCAGCATACAATCCATATTTATCTACATACTGTTAATGTGGATTGGAGGGGCCGCACAGTCTACCGCCGGAGGCATCAAAGTAAATGCTTTTGCTGTAGTTGTACTCAACCTGGTTGCTGTGCTACGCGGCACAGACCGAGTAGAAGTAATGGGGAGAGAATTATCCACAGATTCCATACGCCGCTCCAATGCAACGGTAGTCATGTCGCTGACTATTCTCTTTCTCTCTCTCTTTCTGATGACTATACTCGAACCCCAACGTACCATTTTAGAACTAACATTTGAATGTGTTTCTGCTTTGAGCACTGTAGGTTCCAGCCTAAATATTACGCCCCTACTCAGCGATGGAGGCAAGCTTCTGATCATTGTACTCATGTTTGTGGGACGCGTGGGACTGATTACCTTAATGTTAGGAATTATACCGCAAAAGAAAAAACAAAAATACCAGTATCCTAGCGGACAGATTATTATTAACTAAAAAATATACGTATGAAATATATCATCATTGGATTAGGAAACTATGGCAGCGTATTGGCTGAGGAATTTTCAGCCTTAGGCCATGAAGTTATTGGCGCAGATATCAATGCCAATCGGGTAGATTATATTAAAGATAAAATAGCAGCAGCATTCACCATAGATGCGACAGACCCACAAGCCCTTTCTGTACTGCCGCTTAATAAGGTAGATGTTGTCATAGTGGCTATCGGTGAAAATTTCGGTGCCTCTATACGCACAGTAGCTCTCCTCAAGCAAAATAAAGTAAAACATATCTTTGCCCGGTCTATTGATAATGTACACCATTCCATTTTAGAAGCTTTTAGCTTGGATCGTATCCTGACACCGGAAGAAGATGCAGCGCGAGGAGTAGTACGATTACTGGAATTTGGAGCAGATGTAGAAACTTTCCGAGTAGATAATGACTATTGTATCATTAAATTTACCGTACCAGCCAAATTGGTAGGGTATGCAGCCAACGACTTAAAGCTATATGATGAATTCCAACTAAAGTTGATTGCCTTAAAACGGGGCCAGCAGCTTCACAATAACCTGGACATCAATTACCTATATTACAAGGTAACATCTCCATTTCCGGATGATATACACATAGAGCTAAACGACCAACTGGTATGTTATGGTAAATACCGTAACTTCCAAAGATTCTGGAAAGCATTATAAATATCATTTACACATTTGTTTCAGACTCAACACCAGCCATACAGACAAAACAAAAGGAGCTGTCAAGGTGGGAGTGCCTGCATTCATGCCGATAAATTGAAACACAACAGACAGGATGACAGAACAGGTAGCCCACCCTGCACTTTTCCAGGTTGTATTCCCCAATGCCATAGCGCACAATACTCCATTATATCCCATCAGACCTAAATTAATTAAATGGTCTTCAACTCCCAACAACATAGCTAAAGGAATGGGAAGAAAGCTCCCCAACAACACATATAATGCAGCCATTCTTGAGAAAGACAGAATGGCAAATAGAAACAAAATACCAGTCCATAGATTCTCTTGAAACATAACTTGCCCCACACCTAAACCACAGGCAGAAATCATATCAAATGCAGATGCCTACCCACATTAAGAATCCGGACAACGCATGATTCTGAAACATGACCTGCCCGATACCACGTCCTAAAATCACCCCCAATCATACAAAAGACTAAGAGCAGATGGTGCAAATGACTTCATTTCTTTGTTCATACCCTGTTCGTCTCTTACTCATAAATTGTGGCAACCAAAGTTCTATCACCTCCATGATCCCTAAATTCACACAAATAAATCCCCTGCCATGTACCTAGATTCAGGCGGCCATCCGTTATCGGAATTGTCAGACTCACTCCCAAAAGAGAACACTTTGCATGAGCAGGCATATCATCCAACCCCTCAAACGTATGCTCATAATAAGGTTCATTTTCCTTCACCAAATGATTTAAAATCTGCTCCATATCTGCACGCACATCAGGATCAGCATTCTCATTAATAGAAAGTGCGCATGATGTATGCTGTACAAATAAATTCAGCAATCCCGTTTGAGGCAACTGCTCAGGAAGATGCTGAAGCACTTCCCGGGTTATTAAATGACATCCACGTCTTTTTTGCGGAATTCGGAATATAGTTTGCTGTATCATAACTATGATTTTATTACCAGGTTACAAAGATACATTATTTAATAGAAACAAATGTCACAAAAACGAAATCCCAATGAGAAATACATGCAATGTAATCCCTTTAGCTTTGCAGTCGAATTAAAAAATAAAAAAAGAAACCCTATTTATTATTAATCTACAAGGAGTACTTATCCTAATAGAAATGTGGAGATGACTCTAAGCTCTGTAAAAATGAAAAAAACAGTAAAGATCTTATGGGGAATAGTTTTCACTTTACTCTTCCCTTTGACTGCATGTAGTAGTAGCGAACAAAGTGATTTATGGACAGACATTTTTGACATTCAGCTGAAGCTTCCTTCTCTTATTGAAGTGAGCCAAGGTGGAACCTATGTTTTTCATTGGGAGGGTCAGCAGGCTCCCCTTACTTCGGATATTTTTATAGCAGAATCAACAGCAGGCATCTCTTATGCTTGTCCGATTGTAAATGTAACAGAAACAGACTTCACTGTAAAAATATCTCCCCAATGCAAAAACGGCTCCTACAGAATAGCTCTGAAGCGGGGCAATCACAAGAAAGGATATGGAACTACCTATATCCAAATAGTAGAAGACATTCACTTTACACCCGACCCCGGTACCACCGTTTATGGCGTTATAACTGCAGAGGGACAACCTATTGCCCAAGTAGTGGTATCCGACGGCATAGAAACCACGACTACCAATGCCGAAGGCATCTATCAATTAAAATCGAAAAAACAATCAGGATATGTTTTCATATCTATCCCTGGTGGTTATGAAGTACCCTGCAAAGGAGTTCTTCCACAATTCTTCCAATACACCAAAACCAACTCACAGACTACGGAACGGATGGATTTCGAACTCAAAAAAGTCAATGGGCAAGAGGATTACACGCTTTATGTATTAGGCGATATGCATTTAGCCAACCGGAATGGTGACTTAGCTCAATTTTTAACCTTTACCAACGACTTGAATGCACAGCGCCAATTAAATCCTGGAAGAAAGCAATATGCCATCACATTGGGCGATATGTCTTGGGACCTATATTGGTACAGTAATAACTATGCATTAAATGACTACCTGTCTACCGTCAATAATCAGCTACGCGATTTACCTATATTCCACACAATAGGTAATCATGATTACGACTATAAGGCTCATAGTGACCAAGAAGCCGGACAACCTTACCGAAACCAAATTGCTCCCCCCTATTATTCTTTCAATTTAGGACAAGTACATTATGTGGTGATGGACAACATTGATTGTGATGACTACGATGGTACTACTTCACGCAACTACAAGAAAAGATTGACTCAGGAGCAATTACTTTGGCTGAAAAAGGACTTAAATTATGTAGACCAAAACACGCCTTTGGTATTAGTTATGCATGCACAAGTATTCTATCCTTCTCAAACTGCTGAATGGAAAATAAACCATGATGTTTTAGGTACCCGCCAATTGCTGACTCTACTGGAAGGACGACGTACTCATATACTGACAGGACACACCCACTTGAATTTCAATGTCACTCCTGAACACGATATAGTCAATGGTCAAGAACTGTATGAACATAATACTGCTGCCGTCTGCGGATCTTGGTGGTGGAGCGGACATCTTACCCCGGGAATTCACCTCAGTCCTGACGGTACACCTGGTGGATATGCCATCTGGCAAATAAAAGGAAAAGATGTGGAATGGACTTATAAAGGTACCGGATGCGATACCGATTATCAATTCCGCACCTATGACCTGAATCAAGTAAATTTTACACTGGCTGACGTACCTCAAATGAGTCAAAACGCAACAGTGCGTAAAGCCTTTCAGAAATATCTGGCGGCATACCCACCGAATCAAAACCATGAAGTCCTGATTAACATCTGGAACTGGAATCCACGCTGGACACTGACCGTTACTACGGAAAGTGGTGAACAGCTACATCCTGAAGCTGTGTGGGCTTATGACCCACTGCACCTGGCGGCTATGACTATAAAGCGATTTAACTCCAATACATTGACCGCTGCGCCCAATTTCTGTACAGAACTCTTCCCACACTTCTTTAAAGTGAAAGTACCCGATGCTGAAACAGATCTCAACATCCGTGTACAGGATGAATTCAGACAAACCTATGAAGAAAAAATGGAACGGCCCAAAACATTTCATCTCGAAAAATAATATAATCACACATCATAGAAAATCTATAAACCAAACTATCGTTTATGAAAGTGTTTAAATTTTATGTATTGGTACTGTTGCTGCTGATAGAGGGGCTCTCTACCCTTTCAGCACAGGACCGAATGATTTTAGGAAAAGTACTGGACGGACTTCAAGAACCGCTCATCGGTGTGTCCATCCGTATTGAAGGCAGCACGACAGGAGGCACAACAGATGCCGATGGAAATTTTAAACTTCGAGTTCCCCAAGAAGAAACAACCCTGATTGTCTCTTATGTGGGATATCTGACCGACCGCATCAAAGTAAAACCGGGAAAAAATAACCTGGTCATCTATATGCAGGAAGATGCTATCTTGCTTGATGAAGCTGTTGTCATCGGCTATGGAACACAGAAAAAAGTAAATCTAACCGGAGCTGTGACCATGGTGGGCAGCGAGAAACTGGAAAACAGAGCCACTCAATCATTGGCCAACATGTTGCAGGGATCTGTAGCCGGTCTCAATGTTACCACTTCATCCGGCGTTCCAGGCAGTTCACCCAGCATCAATGTACGAGGTACCACCTCTATCAACAGCGCCGGCCCCCTCATCCTCATCGACGGAAGCATCAGTGAACTGGACCGTATCAACCCCAACGATGTAGAATCAATTTCGGTTATCAAGGATGCCTCTGCAGCAGCTGTCTACGGAGCCCGTGCTGCCTTTGGTGTTATTCTGGTAACAACTAAATCAGGAGCTGCACAACAAGGAAAAGCTACCGTACGTTACAGCGGACGTGTAGGCTGGCAGGCCCCTACTACCTCTACCGATTATGAAACGACAGGATATTGGTCTGTACATACTATAAACACCTTCTGGAAAGCCAAGAACGGAACTAATTATGTGGACTATACAGACTATGACATGCAGCAGCTGCTAGCCCGGGTCAATGACAAAACCGAACATCCTGACCGCCCCTGGGTAGTAGAAGAAATGCGTAATGGTCGCCGCCAATGGGTATATTATGGGAACTATGACTGGTGGCACATGTTGTATAATGACAACCGCCCTACACAACAGCATAGCATCTCGCTAAGCGGTGGAAGCAAAGATGTAAAATATTTGGTCAGTGGTGCCTACAACTATCAAAAAGGTATCTTAAAACAACATCCCGATATTTACCGGAAATATAACCTGCGATCCAAACTGGACTTCACCATCAATCACTATGCTACGCTAAGCAACAACACTTCATTCTATGGTTCACAGTACACTTTCCAGGGCAATGGAAGCATCGACGATACCATGGGATACAGCGGACGACATGCCTTAGCTTGTTTCCCGATGAGAAATCCGGATGGTTCCTGGCTCTATGGCACTCCGTATCTGAATTACAAGGTGGGCAACGGCCGACATATTATGTTGGGAGAAGGCTCTCATCGTAACACCAACCGTGCCAATGATTTCCAAAACACCACCCGACTGGTCATCACTCCCTGGAAATCATTGAGCTTAACAGCCGATTTTACCTACCGTCTTTATCAGACCCGAAACACGAACCGTTCTAACGTGCTCTACTACCGAGAATATCCGGACGGACCCTTGGCATCCTATGCTACAGGAGCCGGTCTGAATAAACTATCAGAGTCCATCAATACCCGTAATTATTACTCGGCAAACGTATTTGCTAATTATGACGATACATTCGGCAAAGACAAGACTCATCATGTTTCAGGAGTATTCGGATTTAATTACGAAACTATGCGCTTGAAAAAAGTAGGAGCCTCTGGCGAGAACCTGACTTCCACATCATTGGATGACTTAAACCTGGTTGGTCAGAATGCTAATGGTGAAGTATTGACTAGTGTAAGCGGCGGACAGAGTGAATATGCCCTAGCCGGATTTTTCGGACGACTGAACTACGATTACAAAGGACGCTATCTCTTCGAAGTCAGCGGCCGATACGACGGTTCCTCCCGTTTTGCTGCAGGAAGCCGATGGGGATTCTTCCCTTCTGGTTCATTAGGCTGGCGAATCTCTGAAGAACCCTTCTTCAAACCTCTCAGCCGATATGTAGACAACCTTAAGCTGCGCGCCTCATTCGGTAGCTTGGGAAATCAGAATGTATCATCTTACTATACCTATATGCGGTTAATTTCCATCAGCGACTTTGGAGGTTACTCTTTCGGAGAAGGCAGTTCCATGGCCAAATATGCTAATCTAGGTGCTCCCGTATCCTCTGACCTGACTTGGGAAACAGCCCAACAATGGGACTTCGGATTCGATCTAACCATGCTGAAAAACCGATTAAATATCACCGTAGACGGCTACATCCGTAACACTTTGGACATGTTGACAGCGGGTATTGAACTTCCTGCCGTATTCGGTGCCAGCGTACCCGACATGAATACAGCTAATTTACGGACTAAAGGTTATGAAGCAACACTCTCCTGGAGAGATCAGTTTAAATTGGGCAAACGTCCGATAGAATACAGCCTAGGATTTAACATCAGTAATTATAAAAGCTACATCATCAAATACGACAACAAGGACAAGACATTTGCCAAGAGTTACTACAAAGGCATGCGTATCGGTGAAATCTGGGGTTTCGTTACCGATGGGTTGTTTGCTACTGATGAAGAAGCACAGGCTTATGCTAAAGAAGTCAACTTGAGCTATATGGAAAGCGGATTGACTGGAGGATGGAAAGCTGGTGACATCAAGTTTATTGACCTGGACGGAGATGGTACAGTAGATAACGGCAGCAATAATGTGAACGATCCGGGCGACCGCAAAGTATTGGGTAACTCACTTCCTAGTCTGTCTTACGGATTTACCGGCAGCCTACGAGCTTATGGTGTAGACTTATCCGTTTTCTTCCAAGGTACAGGTAACCATTATTGGTATCCTCACGGACACTTAATGTCGTTCTGGGGTCCTTACTCTTACCCTTACCAGACCTTCCTGCAGAAAAACTTCATGGACAAAGTCTGGAGCGAAGATAATCCGAATGCTTACTTCCCTCGTCCAATGGCTTATTCTACGACTTCTGGACCTATGAGCAAAGTGAACGACCGCTATCTGCAGAATGTGCGCTACATGCGTCTTAAAAACCTGACAGTAGGTTACACCTTGCCAGTAGAACTGACTCAAAAAGTAGGAGTGGAACAAGCTCGTATCTATTTCTCCGGAGAAAACCTCTACTATTGGTCACCGCTGAAAAAGATCACCAAATATATTGACCCGGAAGCAGCCATCAGCCGTAGCAATGATGCCTACAATGAAACGTTCTATCCATGGCAGAAAACCTTTATGTTTGGAGTAGATATTACCTTCTAATCTACTCCATCAGGCTACTCATTTATCCAAATCACTAAAAAAATGAAGAAAAAATATATTTTTGCAGCCTTAGTGCTCACTTTGGGACTGAATTCATGTGACAATCTGCTCGACTTAAGTCCCCAAAGTCAAATTTCACAAAAAGACTTTTTCAAAACAGAAAGCGATCTGCAACTGTTTAGCAACTCATTCTATAACAACCTGCTGGACAAATCTCCCTTTGATGATCAAAGCGACCTGTATGTACAGCAAAATCTATCCAAAGAAATGTTGGCAGGCAACAACCGCACCGTACCGGCATCGGGCGGTGGATGGTCTTGGGGAGATCTGCGCAAAATGAATACCTTGCTGACCTATGCTCCACAATGTGAAGACCAGGCTGCCGTTATCAAATATACAGCACTGACCCGTTTCTTCCGAGCCTTTTTCTATTTCGAAAAGGTAAAGCGCTTCGGAGATGTGCCCTGGTATGATACTGAGCTGGGATCAGCTGATGAGTTACTCTATAAGGCTAGAGATTCCAGGGAATTAATCATGAGCAAAATGTTGGAAGACATAGACTATGCTATCCATAATTTGCCGACCAAAGCCAAAGAGACCAGCAGTCCATACCGGGTCAACCGCTGTGCAGCTATGGCTCTTAAAGCCCAATTCTGCCTGTATGAAGGTACCTACCGGAAATATCACCACCTTTCATTAGAAGAACATGACTATACCTACTATTTGGAGCAGGCTGCCCAAGCAGCTAAGATGCTGATGGATACCGGCGACTATAAACTTTACCAGACCGGTCATCCCGAATCTGATTATCTGAATCTCTTTGCTGCAGAAGATGCCAACAAAGACGAATATATTCTGGCTATCAAATTCGATTATAATCTGGCTATTCATCACAATGCCAACGGACATACCCTAGTACCTACACAAGGACGTCCGGGATTGACCCGCAAAATGGTGAACACCTATCTGATGAAAGATGGAAGCCGATTTACCGACCAACATGGTTGGCAGGAAATGTCTTTTATAGAAGAAACCCAAAACCGTGACCCACGTCTGGCTCAAAGTATCCGTACACCGGGCTATACACGCATTGGAGAAACCAAAGTACTCCCGCCCGACCTATCCATTACTGTAACCGGCTATCAACCTATCAAATTTGTACAGGCACCGACGGCTTCGGGAGGACAAGTAGACCGCAATGATCGTAACACCAATGACCTGCCTGTATATCGCTATGCCGAAGTGCTGCTTAACTACGCTGAAGCGAAAGCTGAATTAGAAACCCTTAGCCAAGAGGATTTGGATCAATCCGTCAATCTAATCCGCCGCCGTGCCGGCATGCCTGATTTAAAAATGGATAAAGCTAATTCCAATCCCGACCGCTATCTGGCTTCAGCAGAAACAGGTTATGCCAACGTAACAGGTTCTAACCAGGGAGTCATTTTAGAGATCCGACGCGAACGCGCCATCGAACTAAATCAAGAAGGCTTCCGCTTCGACGACCTAGTACGATGGAAAGCTGGAACTTGCTTAGATCAGGATATTACCGGCATGTATTTCCCAGGCCCTGGTGAATATGACTTGAGCGGCGATGGCAAAGCAGACGTGATTCTCTATACCAAAGAAAGTGCCAAGCCCAACGGTGGAAGCGGAATACTGGTCTATGAAATCGGTAAAGATATCCAGCTGACTGAAAATAATCGCGGTTATCTGTACTATCACAAAAAAATTGTACGCCATGGTTTCGATGAAAACCGCGATTACCTATATCCCATTCCCATCAATGAGCGCTCACTTAATCACAACCTTACTCAAAATCCAGGTTGGATAGATGGATTAGATTTTTAAAAAAAATATGTATCAATAACTTAAAAAGACAAACTAATGAAACTGTTTCATTACTTATCTAGCATGCTTCTGATAGGTATATCCTGCTTGATGGGAAGCTGTGATGACAATGAGAATACCTTATCAAAAGCGGTACTGACCAGTGCCTCTTCTTTACACTTTGAGGCCAGACAGGCAGCAGAACAAATCATTACTGTTTATGCAGATGCCGACTGGATTATGGAAGATGTACCAGCCTGGGTACAGGTTAATCCATCTACCGGTACGGGCACCATGGATGTGATGATATCCACAACAGATAATCTACGCGAAGGTACCCTGGATAATCCGCGTAAAACCACCATCTTATTCAGAGGGGCTACCCTAGCCAGTCGGGCTTCTGTTGTCATCAGCCAGGAAGGAGACAAATATCGGGACTGCCAGGAATACACCGTGAACCAGTTGCCAGAACTGGCCGATGAAACTATAGTCAGTGTACCGGAAGCTTTGGTTGTAGCAGTCACCACTACCGGATGTGTGGTAACAGATGCCCAATATCAGACTAATATTCTCCTACAAACCGTACAAAACGTACATATAGGCGATATAGTATCCATCAAAGGCAGCAAACTGTCAGATACTCGTAAACTAACCTATCTCGCATGTGACGAGGTCTCTGTGATTTCAAAAGATAATGCAGTGACCCGTCCTGAGCCTCACGACATCAGTGGCGAGATAGATACTTATACCAGTCACCGCCGCGATTGGATTACCGTATCAGGTATTTTAGACGGAACGACCCTTACGATAGAAGGCGCTAAAAATCAGGTAGCCATCAGCGATGCACCAGCCTCACTAGGTTTGGACAAACTAAACGGACACCGTATATGTGTAAACGGCTACTACCACGGAACTGCTGCTCCAGTACTGCGTATTATTGCTGCTGAAATCAAAGACCTGGGTGTAGTGGAAGAAATCTATTTCTCGGAAGACTTTGAATGGCTGAATCCTTGGAGTATCCATAGCCAAGCCGGACAAACAGTAGAACATGACGGCGATGGTGCTGCCCCTCAGGTATATACAGCTAAGAATGAGTCGGGCATCACAGCTGCTGAAGCATTGACTCAGCGAGGTTATCTGTTAGAACAGACCCCCGGCAATGCTATCTATCTGCAAAAAAACTACTTGAAATTTGGTAAAACAGACTATCAAGCCGGCATTACCTTGCCAGCTATAGACGGCATACCTGAAAATACACCTGTACAACTATCGTTCGACTGGGCCCCGATGGTGGGTGGCACCAGAAAATTCGACCCCGTACAAATCATAGTCTATATTACTAATGGAAAACAAGTCATAGAGTTGGATCCTCTGACGCATACCTTTGTAGATGAACAAGATAAGTTATCATGGCTACATGCAAAAATTCGTTTAGAAGGTATCTCCATTACTAAAGAAACACGCATTTCCATCAAATCGGATGCATGGGGCGAAAACAAAGGAAACACAGGCAGCAGTGTGTACCGCCGTTGGTTCATTGACAACATCAAGCTGACTAAAGTCCAATAAATAAACAAGACAAACATTTTTCCCGTCACCTGGCTTACAAATACCGACTGCCAGGATGACGGGATTTTTTTTTAGGATGTTCTATAATACAACCATTGCAGACCTCTAGTTAATACCGACTAGCTGCTGTCAGCCCAAAAGACCCTAATATCAGTCCTACACCAGCTAAAGTTACACCTGTCCAACCACCCGCATCCCAACAGAAACCTGCCAGCAATGTACCTAATGATCCGCCGGCAAAATAAGTCGTCATAAAAATGGTATTCACCCGGTTGGAAGCTGAGGGACACAATTCAAAAATACTTGTCTGATTACTCAACTGAATGCACTGCATGCCAATATCAATAAGCAATACCCCAGCCACAATTCCTGCATAATGATGACCACCCAGCGAGAGACAACCCCATGCCAACACAATCAGTGCACAACCCCAAAAATTAAAACGCCGCACCCCTACTCGCTTCACAGCTTGCCCTACAAAGGAAGCAGTCAGCGCACCAGCTATACCACACAAACCTAAATAACCCACCACATCACTTCCAGCATAAAAAGGGGCACCGCCCATCTTGAATGCCAGACATGACCACATAGCTAAAAATGACCCAAAAGCCAGCCCTGAACGCAATGCATAAATGCGTAAAGCTGGATAATTACGAAACAACGGCCATAAGGAAAGCATAAGCTGACTGTATTTTCCCTGGAAAGAAGGCCGAATATCGGGCAACACACGAAGTACAGCCAACAGACAAAGCAAGATAAACCCAGCTGCAGCAAAATACATGACACGCCAACCCCATAACTCACCAATACAGCCGCTCACCACACGAGAGGCCAAGATGCCAGTCAGTAATCCAGAAATAACAATACCTACATTTCTACCTTTATGTTCTGGACGTGAAAACAGAGAAGCAATAGGAACAAAAATCTGTGGAATCATAGAGCAGATGCCCGTCACCAGCGAAGCTACCCAAACTTGATAAATATGAGAAGCGGTAGCTATCAGCAACAAGGAAACAATCAATAAGGAAAAATTAGTAAGAATAATCCGCTTGCGGTGATAAAGGTCACCTAGTGGCACAATAAACAATAGCCCCAGCGCATAGCCCACTTGCGTAATCATGGCTATCAGATTACACTGAAATTCAGACACCTGCAAATCATGCCGGATCAGATTCAACAAAGGCTGGTTATAATAAAGATTAGCAACAGAGACCCCCGACACAATAGCAAGAGTCCATAGCATCGTACCCGGAAGTCCACCATTTTCTCGCAACTCGTATTTCATATAACAATTCAGTTTTAAAAACATTCTTGCTGCGAAGATACGGAAAGTCTATGGAATCAGCATCAGAAAAGATTCACATCTCTTTGCAGACTAATATCATTTTCTCCATTATCTATATGAGCAAACAATGATATGCCTACCGTCTGTTGTCAATAAGAAAGAACTATAAAATAGCTGAACTATATAGGAAATGCACCAAAAGAAAATAGTATAAACGATTCATATTCAAGTATTTAAACTAGAAAATAATATTCAAATGATAAATAACAGACTTTTATGTTCAAATAACTATAAATATAAATATTTTATAAATAATGACACATTATAATAAAATAGCTTATAAATACAGATATTTTTGATACAAAATTATATACAAAAAGAAGGAATATAGGAAAGCATATATATTAATTCAGGAATAATATTAACTTTAAATAGTTAAATTTAAAAGCTAGCATAAAAAAATATAAAATCACATGATGTAAAGATAGATAAATGCCATATCTTTGCGCTGTTAAAATATGATAAGCTAAGACTTACTATCTGACAATACGGTCAGATACTATTTTATATTTATTACCTAAATTTTATGTGTATGCTACACAACCTAAAATCTATGAGTTTAGCATTGCTGTTTATAGGAGGATTCATAGGAACGAGCAATGCGGTTGCAACAAACCACGATGCAGCCAATGTTAAAATCACGCAGCAGAACAGCACTTGTACAGGTGTTGTGAAAGATGCAACAGGAGAAACCGTCATCGGAGCCTCCGTACTGGTAAAAGGAACAACCAACGGTACCATTACCGATATCGATGGTAAATTCATTCTCTCAAACGTGTCACCTGGTGACATACTTCAAATTTCTTTCGTAGGCTATGTAACCCAGGAAATCACATGGGACGGAAAGCCTATTAACGTAACATTAAAAGATGATACTCAAACACTTGACGAAGTTGTTGTAGTAGCATTTGGTACTCAAAAGAAAGTAAATGTAACCGGAGCTGTTTCCTCTGTAGGCTCTAAGGAAATTGCCGCACGTCCAGTAAGCTCTGCGGTAGAAGCCTTGCAAGGTGTGGTACCTGGTATGAACATCTCAACCAGTAAAGCCGGTGGTTCTCTGAAAGGAACTAAAGACTTCAACATCCGTGGTACTGGTACAATCGGTAAGGGTTCTTCTGTCAATCCGCTGGTGCTGATCGACGGCATGGAAGGTGACCTGAATGCCATCAATCCGCAGGACATTGAGAACATTTCCGTGCTGAAAGATGCGGCAGCTTCTTCTATCTACGGTTCTCGTGCCCCGGGCGGTGTCATCCTGGTTACAACCAAGCGAGGTAAGAGTGGCAAACCGACCATCAACTACAATAACAACTTCCGTTTTAACTCACCGCTGAATATGCCTCACATGGCTAATTCCTACGATTTTGCCTTGGCCGTCAACGAACAACTGAAAAACGGCGGACAAGCTCCGATGTACAGTGAAAAAAAGCTACAGCAGATTCTGGATTTTCAACAAGGAAAAAGCACTCAATTTATGTGGGACAGAGGTGGACGCTGGAACGAATTCGATGACCCGGACCGTACAGACATCATGCCTACCGGCAATACAGACTGGCTGCACGAATTGTTTGGCAACAGTTTTACTCAAGAACATTCTGTCAGCATCAACGGAGGTACAGAAGCCATCCAATATTACTTATCAGCCAACTACCTGGATGAAGGCGGTTTGCTGCAGTATGGCGATGACAACCGTCAACGATATTCTTTCAGCGGTAAAATCAATGCAAAAGTAAACCGCTGGCTGAAACTGGGTTATAGCATCCGCTTTAACCGAAGTGACTATGATGCACCATCATTTGCCAGTGCACAAGATATCAACAAAAACGTGTTCTATTTTGATGTATGCCGCTACTGGCCGGTAATTCCCTTGAAAAACCCTGACGGATACTATACACAGGCTTCCAAGGTTTACCAACTTACAGAAGGCGGTCGCTATCAGAATCAAAGCGACATACTGGCCCAACAACTGCAGTTCTTAATTGAGCCTATCAAGAACTGGAAAACCACGATTGAATTGAACTATCGCAGCAACTATGACTTTACTCATACTGACTGGCAGACTGTATATGGCTATGACGTCAACAAGCAGCCCTATGAAATAGCCAACCAGACATCCAGCGTACAGGAATATGCATACAAGAGCAATTTCTTCAACCCGAATATTTTCACAGAATATACACTGGATCTGGAAAGCGGCCACAACTTTAAGTTTATGGTGGGCTTCCAAAGCGAACTCTTTAAACAACGCAGTGTTACCGGACAACAGGATGGTATCATTGCCGGTAAACCGACTTTGGATACTACCGGCAGCAATGCAAAAGCTTCTGGCGGCTACTCTGAATGGGCTACAGCCGGTTTCTTCGGCCGTGTAAACTATGACTATAAGGGTCGTTACCTGGCTGAAGTAAACCTGCGCTATGACGGAACTTCCCGCTTCTTGAAAGATCAGCGCTGGAACTGGTTCCCTTCTTTCTCACTGGGATGGAATGTAGCTCAAGAGGCTTTCTTTGAAGATTTCACCAACATCGTCAATACGCTGAAAGTGCGCGGTTCTTGGGGTGAACTGGGTAATCAGAACACGGATAACTGGTATCCTTTCTATCGGATTGTAGATTTCAAACCGAATAACGGCGACTGGCTGGTCAACGGCAAACGCCCGAATACAGCAGCAGAAGGTGCTTTGGTTTCAGCATCACTCGGATGGGAAAAAACACAGACTTTGGATGTCGGCTTGGATTTAGGCTTACTAAACAACCGTCTGGTAGTGAATTTCGACTACTTCCAACGTAAATCTAAGGACATGGTAGGTCCGGGTATCGAATTACCAATTATCTTGGGTACTGCAGTACCGAATGTCAACAACCTGGATATGACTTCTAAGGGGTGGGAATTGCAAGTGAGCTGGCGCGACCGCATCAAAGATTTCAACTATGGTGTAACCTTGGCATTATCTGACAGTAAAGTAACTATTGACAAATATCCTAACCCGTCAAAAGACCTTGGTCAAACCTACTACGACGGTGCTACACTGGGAGATATTTGGGGATATAAGTCAGCCGGTATTGCCAAGACTGATGAAGAAATGAACAATCACCTGGCTGGAAACAAGCCAAGCTGGGGTGACAATTGGGCAGCCGGTGATATTATGTACATTGACCAAAACGGGGATGGTGTAATTAATGACGGTAACAACACATTAGCTGACCATGGTGACAAAGTGAAATTAGGGAACAACACTCCACGCTACAACTTCGGTTTGAATCTGGATGCTGCTTACAAAGGTTTTGACTTGAAAGTATTCTTCCAAGGTACTCTGAAACGCGACTACATGCCGGGAAGTGATGCTGATGGTATGATGTTCTGGGGAGCTGTAGGCTACTGGCAGACCAACTTCTTTGAACCCCACATGGACTTTTTCCGTCCGGAAAATACGACCAGTCCACTGGGTCCCAATGTCAATGCTTACTATCCGCGTCCGCTGGAAAGCAACAAGAACCGTCAGGCTCAAGACCGCTATATGCAGAATGCCGCTTATTGCCGTCTGAAAAATGTGACCTTGGGTTATACATTGCCTAGTCAACTCACTAAAAAACTCTTTGTGAACAATCTGCGATTCTTCGTATCAGCAGAGAACCTGTTCACTATCACCAATTTGTGTGACACCTTCGATCCAGAAACCATCGGCATCGGCAGTGACTACGACGGATGTACCTATCCGCTGTCTAAAACGATTTCCTTTGGTTTAAGTGCAACATTTTAAATAATCAGACATTATGAAAAAACAAATCAGTATATTTGCTTTGAGCGCATTGCTCGCCGGAGGTCTATCCAGCTGCAACGATTTCTTGGATAGAGAGCCGCTGGACAAGGTGACTCCGATTGATTTCTTTACCTCTGTTCAGGATTTGGCAGCCTACACCGTAAAGCAGTATTCATTTAATACAGTGACAGGAAACTATGGTATCAACCTGTTTGGACAAGACAATAACACGGATAACCAGGCTGGCAACGGAGCTCCGAGTTTCTGGATTAAAGGACAAACCAAAGTAGGTTCTAAAGAAGAGGACGGTCAGTATAAATGGGATAACATTCGTGCCTGCAACTACTTTTTCGAAAATGTACTACCGAAGTATGAAGCTGGTGAAATTACAGGTAACACTGATCAGATAAAACACTATATCGGTGAAATGTATGTAATACGCGCTTACAATTACTTCACAAAACTGGTGAAGTACGGTGACTTGCCTATCGTTGAAACAGCTCTCCAAGATAATAAAGAAGAACTGATGGCAGCCAGTATACGTCGCCCGCGCCATAAAGTAGCCCGATTCATTTTGGAAGACTTGGCAAAAGCAGAAGAACTGTTAATGGAAACAGCTCCGGGGGGAAAGAACCGCATCAGCCGCGATGTAGCTTATCTGTTGCATGCCCGCGTAGCACTCTTCGAAGCTACTTGGGAAAAATATCACCGCGGTACAGCCTTTGTTCCAGGCGGAAAAAACTGGCCGGGCAAAGATGCGGAAGGCTATAATGCCGATACAGAAATCAACTTCTTCTTAGATGAAGCTATCCGTACCTCTAAGCTAGTAGGCGATAAGGTTGCCAACAATCTCGTAGAAAATAAAGATACTCGGGAAGGCATGAACAGTTCACTGGCTTCTGTCAACCCTTACTATACCATGTTCTGCGATGAAAACATGGAAGGCTATTCGGAAATCTTGATGTGGAAACGCTTTGATAAAGGACAAGGAGTAACCAATAACTTACAAATGGAATTGACTCGTAACGGAGGCGGTTCTGGCTGGACTAGAGGTATGGTGAACTCATTCCTGATGCGCAATGGCCTACCCATCTATGCCAGCAATTCTGGTTACGACAAAGAATGGGAAAAGAAAGGGGTGAATAAGACGCTGGAAAACCGTGACTCACGCATCTCAATCTTCACCAAAATGCCGGGTGACGTGAATTTCTATAAAACAGATGGTAGTGCCGATGTATGTAAGATAGACCTTATCTTCGGTGATGCAGGCAGCTTGGCTACCACTGGATTTATGATTAAAAAAGGTAAGCACTACTCTTCTATTATGGCACAAGACCATGATGCAGGTACTTCCGGCGGTATTGTATTTCGCGCAACAGAAGCTATGCTGATTTACATGGAAGCTTCTTATGAAAAGAACCAGCGTGTAGATGAAACTGCAGACAAATACTGGCGTGCACTCCGCAAACGGGCTAAAGTGAACGAAGACTATCAAGTGACAATCAATGCGACTCAGATGGATAAAGAAGCAGAAGGCGACTGGGGAGCTTATTCCAAGGGTGCTTTAATTGACAAGACCTTGTACAATATCCGCCGTGAACGTAGAAACGAACTCTGTGCTGAAGCTTACCGCTGGGATGACCTGAAACGTTGGAGAGCTATGGACCAGATGGCCAACCAACCTTACCGCGTAGAAGGTATGTTGTATTGGGGCAGTGTTTATGAAAAAGAATTGAAGGATAAATGTATTGTTGACCCGAAAGAAGGTAATATGTCCAGCAAGGAGTTGAGTCATTATATTCTGCCTTATGAAAAGATTACTGAAAATAACTCCATTGCCAATCAACAGGGCTTCCTGTTTGAAACAGCCAATTACCTGACTCCTATCAGCATGGCTACTTTCCGTCAGACAGCTACCAATCCGGGTGATTTCAGCACATCTGTCATTTACCAGAATCCGGGATGGGATTATCAAGCCAATACCAGTGCAAAACCGGTAGAATAATCAAAAGGTAAACACCGCAGCACAGTATTAAACTGTATAATCGAGTAGGAGGAAAACGAAGTAGTTTTCTTCCTAGGCACTATAAAATATTTTGTGTAAATGGAAATACGGGATTCAGAAATGAGTCTC
>LinusII_BA0109CM-p1__coassemble_1173_pt1 | contig 29012 bp, 25 predicted proteins | sample LinusII_BA0109CM-p1__metabat2_high_PE_035 | metagenome-assembled genome bin LinusII_BA0109CM-p1 | reverse complement strand
GAGACTCATTTCTGAATCCCGTATTTCCATTTACACAAAATATTTTATAGTGCCTTGCCAAAATTCGAACTAGCTGTCATTTTTACATACTTCACAATATCTACAGCAGAATCCACCGAAATTCCGATATCCGATTCACGCAAAGCAGCTACATCGTTGATGCCGTCACCCAGAAAGCCTACCGTATGTTGATTCATCTGCAACAGCCGGATGATTTCCGCCTTTTGCATCGGTGTGAGCTTGGAGAAAATGTGGCAGTTTTCTACTGTTTTCCTTTTCTCGTCCAGACTCATTATTTCCAATTCCGGACCAGATACGGCAGTTGAAGTATCAATGCCTACTTGTCGTGAGATGGCCTTTACCACCGCTTCATTATCTCCAGAAAGGACCTTGACCTCTACGCCGTGTTCATGAAGCTGCTTGATAGCTTGTGAAGCCGAATCCTTTGGAGGGTCTAGAAAAGCCAGATATCCGATCAGCACCATGTCCTTTTCATCTTCCACTGAGAAATTGTTATCTTTGCTCAAGAAAGTCTTGTGAGCTAGAGCCAGTACCCGCATACCTTGGTTGTTCATCTCTCTTACCAGTTCTTGCGCTTTGCTGCGCATTTCTGCCGATAGCAGACGAACTTCCCCATCCAATTCTGCAAATGCACATACGTTCAGCATTTCCTCGACTGCCCCTTTTGTAATGATTTGTCGTTTCCCGTGTACATTTTCTACTACGACAGACATGCGGTGCCTGATGAAATCAAACGGAATCTCATCTACTTTTTGGTAAGATTCGTTCAGATGCTCCAGTCCTAGTTCCTGTACATGTGAAAGGATAGCTCTATCTATTAAGTTTTTGAGTCCAGTCTGAAAGTAACTGTTGAAATATGCATGCCGCAGGATGTGGTTTTCCTTATCTTCTGTTCCGTTGATATTTACATGTCGCTCCAGCACAATATGATCCTGGGTTAATGTGCCAGTTTTATCTGTGCAAAGTATATTCATTGCCCCGAAATTCTGTATGGCATTGAGATCTTTGAGAATGGTCTTTTTTCGCGACATTACCAAGGCTCCTTTCGATAGGTTAGCGGTAACCTGAATGATGTCATTTCGCACTGCATCATGGTAAAGCAGGTCGAAATCTCGGGTGTATATCGCCACTTTTACCTCATCAATAAATTTTCGGTTGTTCAGATAAATGGACTGCATGGCTTCCGCATCCACCTGTCCGGCCAGAAAAAGATGTGCCTTTGTAATGCCTTCTTTTTTCAGATTTCTGAAGAAAGTCTGGCTGCGTGTATGCTCGCTGACCAGGTAAATCAAAACCATACAAAGTAGAAAAATAGTTGCTGTGGCTGCGGTATTCTGCAGGGTCAGTACTTCATAGCTTATTCGTTAGGATAAATCCGAATCCAGGCTTGGTATGGATGAGTTTACAGTCGAATTCCTTATCAATCTTTTTTCGCAGATAATTGATGTACACATCTATAAAATTAGTGCCTGTATCAAAATGAGTATTCCATACTTTTTCAGCAATATCCACTCGGTTTACCACTTTTTCACGGTTCTCCATCAGATACACCAGCAGGTTATATTCTTTGGGAGACAGCTTGATGTAATGTCCTTTTCTAGTCACTTCCTGTCGTTCCAGATTGATGGTGAGATCTGCATACTTTATTTCTTTAATTAGATCAGTGCCTGACGATGCCTGTCTTTTCAGCAGCACCCTGACTCTGGCCAGGAGTTCTCTGAAATCAAAGGGCTTTACCATATAATCGTCAGCTCCCATATCAAAACCTTCCAGTTTATCATCGGCTGTACCTAAAGCCGTGAGCATCAGTATAGGAATACGTTTATTCGTCTGTCTGATGATTCGGCATAATTCAAAGCCATTGAGTTTCGGCAGAATAATATCAGAAATTATCAGTTGGAAAGACTGGGTCTGCAGGAGCCGTAAAGCCAATTCCCCATCATAGGCTACCATGACCTGATATCCATTTTCCTCCAGACCGATTTTCAGTAAGTCGGCTACTCTTTTCTCATCTTCTACAACCAAAATATTCACTAAGTGCTGCATGGCTTACTTTTTTATCAAAAACAAAAATAGAGAATATTCTCATAAAATGCCGTAGCTCTTTCAGGTTATTTTTTTTATTTCATGTTTTTAAATATAAAAACAGGTTTTAATATCCAGTTTCTTTCCTATACATTTGCATTATAAACATGCTTAATTCATTCATTTAAAAAATTGAAATTATGAAAAAGTTATTTGTATTAGTTCTTTTGGTCATGGTTTCTACAGTGACTTTTGCGCAGATGACCTGGAATGTACAGGCAGGTATTAACATGAGTAGCATTACTGATTCAGAGGCGGATATGAAAGTTGGATTTCAGGCTGGAGTAGGTATGGACTATGCATTAACCGATATGTGGTCAATTCGTCCGTCTTTGCTTTTGATTATGAAGGGAGCTAAAGCGGAAGCCGGAGGGATTGAGGTAAAATCAAATCCCATGTATCTTCAATTGCCGGTGATGGCTGCTGCTAATTTTGACTTGTCGGACAATATGAAGTTTGTGGCCAAAGCAGGCCCTTATTTAGGTGTAGGAGTTGGCGGTAAAGTCAAGGTAGAAGAGGGAGGTATTGAAGTGAAGAAAGATTTCTTTGGTGATGATGCAGACCAGGCTGGCGGTAAGCGTTTCGAGTTCGGTTTAGGCATTGGCGGAGGTCTGGAATTCGGTCAAATTATGGTCAATTTGGATGCCTTGTTTGGCTTGACCAAAATCATGAAATATGATTCCTCAAAGAATTTGACTGTAGCCCTCTCAGTAGGTTATAAATTCTAAGAAAACAGATTCTTATATACGAATGAAAAGGGAGTGCATTTAAATGTACTCCCTTTTCATTCGTATTACGTCTGTACAAAACCGGGTAGCCAATGTACTGTGTGTAGTGATGAGTATGTTTTTTAGCTCAGCTCATCAAGCAAGTTGTTTCATAAGTATAAAATAGAGCAGCCGTTTTTTCTAGTTCAGTATTTCTTCTCCAGTAGGGAGTATCGATGTCTTGTGGCCATATATACAAACTCGGCATGTCTGCAAAAATTGCATGGTACGTTGTAAAATTCTAATGGCATTAGAATTTTGTAAAGCTGGTACTTTTTATATAAATAGCTGTAGCTTGCCGAGTCTGAAGCTGTAGCTTGTCTCTTTAGAAACTTTATAGGATAAGATGCTACACTTTTTTATATAGAATATGTATTTTTGCAGTTTATTATCCCTGAATTATGATGAATATTACAATACCTTATGTAAAAGTAAAATTTGATGAATTTAATCGGCTGATATTTTCAGGTAGGTTGCCTGAAATTCAGGTGCAGTTGAGTAATGCCAAGACTTTTTTGGGACAATGTGTCTGTAAAAAAAGACTGGCTGCAGACGGAAGGCCTGAATATTATGACTTTAAGTTGAAAATCAATACCCGTATCACCTTATCCGATCAAGAACTGGAAGATACGATTATCCATGAGATGATACATTATTATATTGCTTTAAATAGGTTGGAGGATGTTTCATCGCATGGGCCGGTATTTATTCGGCTGATGAATGAAATAAACCGGAATTTCCATCGTCATATATCCGTTTCATTTAGAGGAACGCAGGCGCAGAGAGAAGAAGCAGTGGATACCCGCTCCAGGTATCATGTAGTCGCTGTGGTTTTATTTGCAGATGGTAGTTCTGGCATCAAGGTACTGCCTCGCATCCTTCCTAAAATATTGAATTATCATCGTGGGATTCTGAAAGACAAGAGGGTGTCGCAGGTTCAGTTCTATATGAGCAATCATCCTTTTTTCAACCGTTTCCCTTGCTCCAGCGCGTTGAAGGTACATCTGCTCAAACAATCGGATTTTATCGATTATCTGTGTGATGCCCAAAAAATAGAGGACATTTTACCTGTGCTATGTAGCAGCAGTAAAATAACGGGCAGATACTCTTTCAGTTCTATCCGAAGCAGTTTTAATGTTTGACTGATGCGGTAGTTGACTGTTTGCGGCGATATGCCAAGCACCTGGGCAATTTCTTTGTGGGTGAGATGCTGGATGCGGTTCATCTCAAATACTTGCCGGAATTCTGCCGGTAGCTTTTTCATGGCGTGCCGATAGGTAGCCATGAGTTCCTTATTGAGAAACAGATCTGGATCTTCAAACTCTTCTTCGAAGCTGTCTATGATTTCCTGGTGTACTTTCCGCTTGATATCTTCGCGGGTAATCAGGTTTAAAGATTTGTTTTTGACAGTGGTAAACAAAAAACTTTTCACGGATAGCTCTGGGTTCAGTTTTTCTTTGTTTTCCCAAAGCCACATCATTGTGTCCTGTACGATTTCTTCAGCTTCTGCAAGAGATACATATTGAGAACTGAAGGCGCACAAGCCTCTGTAGTAAAATCGGTAGAGCTTTTCAAAAGCCTCCTGGCTACCAGATTTAAGGGATTGAATAGTATAAGTTAGATTATCCATTTAGTTTTTTTATCGGGATACAAAATTAAGCATTATTTTTTAAATACAAAGCCTTTCTCTTTTACTCGGTGAGAAAAATGAAGTTGTTGTTTTGAAGAGGTAGAATTGATTGTGTTTTTAAGAATATTGATTGAAAATCATTTTTTTCTACATTTTTCTTTCTTTTGGGTTAGTATGTGAGGCTTTTTAATTGTATTATATAGGAGCGAATTGATTTTATAAAATGAATAATCCGCTCACTTAAGGCATTTTTTATATGGACGAAACACAATTATTATCTTATTTAAATGGGAATCTCTCTGAGGATGAAGCTAAAGAAGTAGAGGATTGGGTGGCTGAATCAGAGGATCATCGCCGTTTATTAAAGCATATTTATTATACTTCCCGACTCAGCCGGTGTGCTGCTGCTTATGAACAGGCTGATGTGGAGTCGGCTTTGAACAATTTCCGGAAGCGGGTGGCTGTAGAAGAGAAGCCTCAGGTATCGTTGCTGAACCCTGTAGCTCCGCGCTCTTCTTGGTGGAAACGCTATGGTCTAGCAGCTGCAGCCTTTTTTTCCGGTTTGGTGTTGGCATCGGGTGTCTTGCTCAGTGTCTATGAATCGACTGCTGTATCTACCTTTCAAGCTAGTACCTTGCCAGGACAACGGGCTCGGGTGATTTTACCGGATGGTACGGGGGTCTGGCTGAATTCCTCTACCGAAGTGGTTTATAAGTCTGGTGGTTTGTGGTCTAAGAGGGAAGCTTGTCTGAAGGGGGAAGCTTATTTTGAAGTAAAAAAGAATCTGATAAGACCGTTTGTGGTCAACAGTTATGGGGTACTGACGCAAGTGTTGGGTACAAAGTTTAATGTCCGTGCCCGACGGGATGAGCGGCAGGTGGTAACCACGTTGTTTCAGGGAGCCGTTCAGATGCATATGGGTACGGAAGATGAAGAAGGAATCCGTCTGTCGCCCGGCCAAACTCTCTGTGTGGATAAGGAAACGAAGCAGAGCGATTTATATACTTTTAATCATCCGGAAGATGTATTGCTATGGATTAAAGGAGAATTGCATTTCGAAAATAAACCGCTGGGCGATATCATGGATTGCTTGTCGAAAGTATATAATGTAAAGGTCAGTTTTCAGGATGTACGGTTAAAGAACGAACGGTTTACCTGTTCGTTTAAAACTGATGCTTCATTGGAGAAAGTGCTTTCTATCTTAGCTTTGACACGCCATTTCCAGTTTGAAATACTCGAAAATCAGGTAATGATCCGGTCGCAGGAATAAATCTAGTTATTTTTTATGTTTTGGTTAAGCACTTCACAGGCTGTGTTTTAAGATTCATTTCTTTTTCATCAGCGTGCTGAAGTGTTTTTTTATGTTTTTCTGAAAAAAAAGGTTTTTGTTTTAGTATGCTTTGGCTTTGGTTTGTATACTTAGTGTACAGCAATTGAAAAATGCATTTTTTGTTAACTGAATGTAAATTTAAAAATCTAGCTAAGAAATGAAGAAATCATTGAAAAGCAAATGCCTTTGTTTCCTACTCATGATGTCATCTGTGCCCATGTCTATCATGGCATCGGCTCAGAATCAGCGGGTGAGTTTGGAGTTTAAGAAAGCTCCTTTAGTAAAAGTATTGGAAGAAATCGGGCGGCAGTCGGCCATGCCTGTAGTCTACAATGTAGATGATGTGGATAATTTCCTGAAAGTAACGGTTACTGCCAAAGATGAAGCGGTAGCCCAAGTGTTAAATCGTGTGCTGAATGGTACTTCTGTTTCATACGCCATTGCCAACGGACATATTGTGCTGTCAAAGGCAGGAAAGGTGACCTCTATCAATCAGCAGAAACAGGAAACTGTCAAAGTAAAAGGGAAGGTAGTTGATGCTACTGGAGAACCTTTGATCGGTGTCAGTATTTTAGTGAAAGGTTCTACTAATGGTACAGTTACAGATGTGGATGGTAACTTTAACATTGAAGCTGTGAAGGGGGCTACGCTCGAAATCAGCTATATCGGTTACACTACGCAGAGTATTCCTGTAACAGGAAATGTATCGTTGAATATTGTGATGAAGGAAGACAGCGAACAGCTGGAAGAAGTCGTAGTTACTGCTTTGGGTATCAAACGGTCTGAAAAAGCTCTTTCCTATAATGTACAGAAAGTGGGAGGTGATGAGCTGACGGCTATCAAGGATGCCAATTTCATGAACAGTCTGAACGGTAAGGTAGCTGGTGTGAATATCCAGCGCAGTGCTTCAGGGGTGGGAGGTAGTACCCGTGTTGTAATGCGTGGTAATAAGTCTATCGCTGGCGATAACAACGTGCTTTATGTGGTAGATGGTATTCCTATCGGTAATCAGGCTAATCGTGAAGGGGATGGAAGTTCCTTTGACAGCAAGTCTTCTGGTGAAGGTATCGCAAACTTTAACCCGGATGATATTGAAAGTATCTCGGTATTGACTGGCCCTTCGGCAGCCGCTTTGTATGGTGCCAGCGCTGCGAACGGGGTTATTCTGATTAATACCAAGAAAGGTAAAGAGGGTACTTTACGGGTCAACGTGGCTTCTTCTGTAGAGCTTTCCAATCCGTTTGTCTTGCCGAAATTTCAGAATGTGTACGGTAATGCAGACGGCAGCTATTTCTCTTGGGGAAATAAACTGGATACTCCGGCTGCTTGGGCACCGAAGGATTTCTTCAAGACCGGTGCTATGTTTAGCAATTCGTTCAACTTGTCGGTAGGTTCTGAAAAGAATCAGACTTATATTTCGGGAGCAGCTGTCAACTCCAGCGGTATAGTGGAAAATAACAAGTATAACCGCTACAATATGACGTTCCGTAATACAGCCAAGTTCTTGAAAGATAAGTTGACTTTGGACTTTTCTGCCAGCTATGTGCGTGAGTATTATAACAATATGATTTCTTCGGGTACTTATTTCAATCCGATAGTAGGAGTCTATCTTTATCCGAGAGGTATGAATTTCGGGGCTGAAAAGTACTTTGAACGTTATAATAAGGAATTGGGATACAATGTGCAGAATTGGGCTCCTGGAACTATGGGGGTAGAAGCACAGAACCCTTATTGGATTGCTTATCGGAATGTCCGTCCCGAAACGAAGGACCGGTATATGTTCTATGGTAGTCTGAAATATGATATTACTGACTGGCTGAATGTGGCAGGCCGTTTCCGTCTGGATAATACCTATACAGAAAAAGAAGACAAACGCTATGCTTCTACCACCAGTACCTTTGCCGGTGCTAACGGACGTTATGCTTATTCCAATGAATCATTCCGTCAGAAATATGCAGATATTATGGTAAATGTGGATAAACAGTTTGCTGATATCTATCATGCTACGGTGAATGCCGGTTTCTCTTTCGAAGAATATGATACGAAGGGACATGGTTATGGTGGTGACCTGTTGCTGCTTCCTAATAATTTTACCTATGGAAATGTTAATCCGAATTTGGCCTCTGTATCTGAAACAGGAGGAGATAGCCGCCGCCGTAATATGGCAGTGTTTGCTTCAGCTGAATTGTCTTGGAATTCTGCTTTGTATCTGACACTGACTGGTCGTGGTGACAGACCTTCCCAATTGGTAAACAGTAAGAATGAATGGATTTTCTATCCTTCTGTAGGTGTATCTGCCATTGTAACCGAACTGCTTTCTCCGGAACTGCGTGAAAGTATTGCTCCAGTGTTGGGCTATTTCAAGGTAAGAGGGTCTTATACAGAAGTAGGTTCTCCGATTCCGTTCACTGGTCTGACACCAGGTACTATCTCTCATAAGCTGGAAAACGGTACTGTAGCACCTTTTGAATATTATCCTCTTTCTGATTTCAAGGCTGAACGTACCCGTTCGTTTGAAGTAGGTATTGACACCCGTTGGTTTAACAATAAGATTACATTGGGGGTAACTTTCTATCATTCTAATACTTATAACCAGCTTCTGAAGGCTGATCTTCCGGGTACTAGTGGCTATAAATATTTGTATGTTCAGGCTGGTAATGTACAGAATAGGGGATTGGAATTGACTCTGGGATATGATCAGGACTTTGGTGATTTTAATTATAATACTACTTTTACGGCTACAACCAATAAGAACAAGTTGAAAGAACTGCCTTCTAATGTTGTGAATCCGGTGACAGGTGAGCCGCTCGATTTGAGTGATATTAAAGTAGGTCGTTTCCGTCTGCGCGAAGGAGGAGAAATCGGTGCTATCTATGCAGACAAACGGGTGGAAAGAAACGAGGAAGGTTATGTAAACTATACTCCGGGGCAAGCTATTCCCACCCAGACTACTACTCCGTATAAAATAGGTACAGTAAATCCGAAATGGAATCTGGGATGGAGACATGGATTTAGCTATAAAGGCTTTAATGCTAATGTAATGTTTACTGCGCGCATCGGGGGTAATGTCATCTCTAAGACACAGGCTTATATGGACCGTTATGGTGTTTCTGAAGCTTCTCTGCAAGCTCGCGAACAGGGTTATATGATGTTAGGTAACATCAAGATGAATCCGGAAGATTATTATACTACTATTCAGGATTTGGATGCTTTTTATGTTTACTCTGCTACCAATGTACGTCTGCAGGAAGCCAGCATCGGATATACATTCCCTGACAAGTGGTTTGGAAATGTTTTGAAAGGTGTAAACCTGTCTGTATATGGAACTAACCTTTGGATGATTTACAACAAAGCTCCTTTTGATCCTGAACTGACGGCTACAACCGGTACTTTTGGTCAGGGATATGACTATTTTATGTTGCCGAGCAACCGGACTTATGGATTTAGCTTAAAGTTTGCTTTCTAATTTATTTAATAATGAAAACGATGAAAATACAAAGATATTTCTTGTTGCTTGCCGCTTGTGGAATGTTGACTACGGCTTGTGATGACTATGTAGATATAAATCGCAGCACTACCGGTGTGACAGATGAAGATTTGGAAGCTGGCGGTCTGATTTATGGTACCCAATTGATGGATATGCAACAGCGCGTCATTCCTATTGGTTCTCCGAACCAGACTACGGGGCCGGGTAATGATATCGCGGTGACGGATGTTATGTCTTCTGGACAATATGTTGGTTATTTTGGCATGAACAATAACTGGCGAATGAGCACAGAGGCTACCTGGGATTTTACAGACGCACGTATGCATTATGCCTATGAGCAGTTGTACATGAAAGTGTATCAGCCTTGGGTACAGATTTTCCAGAAAATCGGTGATAGTGAAGAACCAGAAAATATGGAAATCATGTCTATCTTTAATATTGTGCGCGTGGCTGGCTGGCTGAGAGCTACTGATAGTTTTGGCCCGATTGTTTACTCCAATGCTGGAAAAGGCTCTCTTTCGCCTACTCCGGATAAGCAGGAAGATGTGTACAAATTCATGTTGCAGGATTTGGAAAAATGCGTGGCTGTGCTCAACAAGGCTACTTCGAACATTATGCCTAAGTATGACCTGGTGTATGAGGGTAATCCTGCAAAATGGGTAAAACTGGCTAATTCACTCATGTTGCGTATGGCAGTGCGAGTGCGTTTTGTAGCTCCGGATTTGGCTAGAGAATATGTAGCTAAGGCACTGGATGCACAGAATGGAGGTGTGATTGAAGTGAAGGCGGATGAGGCTAAAATGGGTAGTACTTCGAAGTTTCCATTGCTCAATCCCTTTATTGCTACGATAGATTATAAAGAAAGCCGCATGGGAGCTACTGCCTGGTCTTATCTGCTGGGATACAATGATCCGCGTGTGGAAAAATATTATACGAAAGGTAACTGGTATGGAGAAGGTTACTTCTGTATAGCTCCCGGAAATACAGAGGGCAAGGCTGAAGGCGAAAATAAGGCGGAGTTTGCTTCATGTCCTAAATTTGAAGGAGCCGATCCGATTTACTGGTTCCGTGCTTCCGAAACGTATTTCCTGAAAGCAGAAGCTGCGTTAGCTAAACTGACAGGAGGTGATGCAAAGACTTTCTATGAAGAAGGAGTCAGAATGTCTATGGACGAATGGGGCCTAGCTGCAGAAGCTGATTCATACTTGTCTCAGAATGATGCTAAGCCTAAACCGATTGGTATCTATGACTATGGATATGGTTTGAGCCGAAATTATTCCAGTGATATCAGTGAGGGTAATGTATCTCCTAAGTGGAAAGAAAACGGAACAGAGGATGAGCACATGCAGCAAATCATTACTCAGAAATATCTGGCTTTGTATCCGAACGGTGTGGAGGCATGGACAGAATATCGCCGTACGGGTTATCCTTATTTGATGAATCTTTATGATCCGTCTTTCCCTAATAAAATTGGTGCCGAATCTACCGCTCGTGCTCCCGAACGCTTTAAGTTTGCAGCAGATGAGTATAAGGGCAATGAGGAAGGTATGAAAGAAATTGAAAATCTTTTAGGAGGACCGGATAAGGGAGGTACCAAACTTTGGTGGGTAAACCCGAACAGACCTGTACAGAATAATCGATAACCTAACAATTTAATTCAATGAAAAATATGAAATTACGTCATTTAGCATATGTAGCACTGACAGCTTTGAGCATCACCAGCTGTTCCGACTGGACGGATGTGGAGCGTGAAGCTTTTCCTGAACAGGAAGAAATTAACCGCATCATTCCTTTTTTGGAAGCACAGAGTGAAGAGGATTTGATGCCCTCTGAACGTGAATATTATCGGAAGATTAGAGAAGAATACCGTCCTTCTCCACATGTGAAAGGTTTTGGATGGTATGGCAACTGGACCGGTAAGGGAACCAATGAACAGAATTATCTGAAATGTTTGCCCGACAGTGTGGATTTTGTGTCTTTATGGGGAGCGCGCGGTAATCTGACTCCGGAACAGAAAGCCGACTTGAAATTCTTTCAGGAAGTCAAGGGAGGAAAAGCTTTACTCTGTTGGATTGTTCAGGATATCGGTTCGGCCATTACACCTGAAGGAGAAAACATGAATACCTATTGGGTAAATCTAGCTGGGGGTAACCAGATTGAAGCTTCCAAACTATATGCAAACGCGATTGCCGATACGATTGTGAAATATAATCTGGATGGATTTGATATTGACTATGAACCTGGTTTCGGTCATTCTGGAACGTTGGCTAACAGTAGCCAAATATCCGAGAAAGAGGGACATAACCAGAAAATGTACTGGTTTATCAAGACTTTATATAATCGTTTCCAAGCTCATGAAAAAGAATCTGGAAGAAAAATGATGCTAGTTATGGATGGACAGCCTGATTTGCTGACTACAGAGACTTCTCAGATGATTGATCATTACATTTATCAGGCTTATTGGGAATATGATACCAGTTCAGTTATCTCTAAGATTAACAATCCTCATCTGTCTGAATGGGAAAGAAAGACGATTATCACCGTTGAATTTGAACAGCACTGGCGCACGGGAGGTCTGCCATATTATAACAGCGTCAGACCGGAATTGAATAATGAAGAAGGCCGTCAGATTTTGGATTATGCAACCATGGATTTACCTAGTGGATTGCGCATTGGAGGCATTGGTACTTATCATATGGAGTATGATTACAAGAACAATCCTCCTTATAAGTGGCTTAGAAAAGCTTTGTATTATGGAAATCAGAAATTTCCTGGAAAATACCAGTAATTTAAAATGTAAGAATGAATATGAAAAATATAGTAAAAACATTAGTGGGCGTATTGCTGCTTGCAGGCTGCCAGAATGAATTATATATTGATCCTCAGGAGGAGTTCGGAAGCGAACAGGGTGCCTATGTGGCCTCTAAGGGTCCGGTACAGATTTTTGTGGAAGAAGGAAAGGATTATCTTATCAAGGATGTAAAAGTGGGCTTGGCATTGAAAGAAAGCAAGACAAACAGTGTAGCGATTCAAGCTGGTGACCAGGCACAGTTGGATGCATATAATAAAAAGAATTCCACTTCTTATATCATGCTTCCGAAAGAAATGTTTGAACTTCCTGCAACTTTGGATTTTTCAGCAGAAATGGCCATACAGATTTTGCCGATTAAGTTGAAGGATATTAAATTTTCTTTAGAAGGTGACTATGCTTTGCCGATTCGTCTTTCTGGAGGTTCTGCCAATGTCATTTCTGGTGAAGATGAGGGTATTGTGATTCTGGAGAAACTGACTCGTACGAAGGTCCTGAAGATGGGGGGCAATGAAATGGGCAGCGCAAGCATGTTCCCGAATGACTTCAAAGTAAATCAGTGGACTATGGAAGTTATGCTGAAACGTTCTAAATATGAGGAGAACAATAAGGCAATTGCCGGTACGAAGTTGATAGCCAATGCTGGTCCGATGGATGAAATCTATACACGTTTTGGTGATGTGACGATCGAACCGAACCAATTGCAGATCAAGACAGGAGCTTCGCAGATTGATGTGGATAAAGATAAATTTGCTGCCAAGGAGAATGTATGGTATATGATTTCGTTTGTATACGATGGTAAGAATACCATGATTTATGTCAACGGAGAACTGGTGGCTGAGCAGCAGATTCGTGAGGGTGCGTATGGCTTGATTGGTTTCTGGTTGTCTGGAGCTAATGAATTTGTTCGTGAAGTTCGTTTCTGGAATATTGCCCGTAATGCCAAGCAGATCAAGGAATATGTTTGGAAAACGGTTAATCCGAATGCAGAAGGCTTGTTGCTTTATTATCCGTGTAACGGAATGAAGCGTAACCACGAAACGGGTGAGATTACAGAAGATCACACAATGCTGTGGAACTGGGCAACTTCTTATCCGGGCGATAAAAAAGCACTGGATTTGCCGATGAACGGTACGCCTTCTTTCGATGACAACAATGGTGAATTGTACACATTCCCGCTGCAAGACTGATAGCAGCCCGATATTTTATAGTGAGAGTCCAGGAATTCCTGGACTCTCTTTTTTTTATTTGGAGTGTGATTTTTGAATAAATATTTGCAGAATATACATTTTAATCCTATCTTTGCAGCATTAAAAATCCATAAAGATGAACCGATTACCCCTTTTACTTACTATATGTTCGATTGCCAGAAGAAATAAAATTCTGAGCAGTTGTTTCATTGTGCATGTGCATTGGTTCAGTGGCTTTATCTGAATTTCCTTCTCCTATACTCAATAAGTAAGTTTCCCTGCTGATGTCTACAGGAGGGAAGGATAGTTTGTGCACGCTTTTTCAGGTGTCTGTACAAGGATGTTTAATGTATAAAAAAATACCAGGTATATGTTTTCAATTATTAGTATGATGTTTGCCGGAATAGGTATCGGCTATTTGTTTCGTGGGGTAGGACTTTTGCAGAAGGTAGATAAAACTACTTCGCTCACCATTTTTTTGCTTCTTTTTGTGTTGGGTATATCCATTGGATCCAATCCGCTCATTGTGAATAATTTGGGACGTTTTGGATGGCAGGCTGCCATTTTATCAGTGTTGGGCGTTTTAGGAAGCCTGTTGGCTTCTTCGGCTGTGTTTCATCTGTTTTTTAAGAAAGGAGGAAAAAATGAAAGATAGTCTGATAGTTGTAGCTGTTTTTTGTATTGGTTGTTTGCTGGGTGTTTTTGCTCAAGAGCCTATTGATGCGCATCATCTGTCGATGTATGTGCTGTATGCACTTATGTTTCAAGTGGGAATAGGTATTGGTAGCAACAAGAACCTGAAGGAGTTGTTGTGTAGTTTGCGTCCTAAGATGCTGCTTGTACCTCTGGCTACTATTTCCGGTACTTTACTATTTTCTGCGTTCGCCAGTCTGTTGTTCAGTAAATGGAGTATGTTCGATTGCATGGCTGTGGGGAGTGGATTTGCCTACTATTCGTTGTCATCAATTCTCATTACGCAGTTTAAGGCATCTACATTGGGCCTTCAACTGGCTACTGAGTTGGGAACTATTGCTTTAATGACTAATATTTTTCGTGAAATGATTGCGTTGTTGGGGGCTCCAGTAATCCGTAAACATTTCGGGGCATTGGCGCCGATTTCAGCAGCCGGAGTCAACTCGATGGATGTTTTGTTACCTTCCATCACACGCTGTTCTGGAAAAGATATGATCCCTGTAGCTATCTTTCATGGTTTGCTGATAGACTTGAGTGTTCCAGTTTTTGTTTCTTTCTTTTGCAGTTTATAAGTGGAGTGGAATTTGTACCTGTTAGAGGAATAAGATGGATATAAAAGAATAGGGAGTAAAAGATTAATAAAAAAACCGCTGATTTTCAGCGGTTTTTTTATTAAGTGGAGCGTATGAGACTCGAACTCATCACCTCGACACTGCCAGTGTCGCGCTCTAGCCAGATGAGCTAACGCCCCGAATGTCGAATTTTCGTCAACGTTTGCGAGATTTTCTCTGTTTTGACGCTGCAAATATAATGCTTATTTCTGAAATAATTGCTATTTTTGCGAATAAATTTAGAAAAAAATATGTTGATTTATAATACAACTTATCATGTAGAGGAAGATCAGGAAAAATATTTTCTGATTTGGATGCAAGAAGTGTACTTGCAAGAAGTGGAAAAAACCGGATTGCTGAGGTCCCCCCGTATGGTGCGTGTACTTAGTCATCGAGATGAAGGAAGTGCTTGTTTCTCAGTGCAGTTTGAGGTGGAAGATTCAGCTACACTGCACCATTGGCATCAGTTGCAAGGAGCGAAACTGAATGAGGAATTGGTGAAAATCTTTAAGGATAAGGTGGTGGGTTTCCCCACGCTGATGGAGGTGATTGTGTGATACAGCCAGTAAAAGAAAAAATCATTTTGGGCATTGACCCGGGCACGAATGTGATGGGATATGGCTTACTGCGGGTAGAGGGGAACCGCCCTCAGATGATAGCCATGGGGGTGATTGATCTCCGGAAATTCGGGGACCCCTATTTGAAACTCCAGCATATTTATGAGCGGGTACAAGGCATTATTGATAGTTATCTGCCGGACGAGTTGGCTATTGAAGCTCCCTTTTTCGGGAAAAATGTGCAGTCTATGCTGAAATTAGGTAGAGCACAGGGGGTAGCGATTGCTGCTGCTATGGGGCGCGATGTTCCGATTACGGAGTATGCTCCTTTGAAGATTAAGATGGCTATCACCGGAAACGGGCAAGCTTCAAAAGAGCAAGTGGCTGACATGTTGCAGCGTATCCTGCATTTGGCAAAGGAAGATATGCCGGCTTTTATGGATGCAACTGATGCGCTGGCGGCGGCTTATTGCCATTTTCTGCAGATAGGACGGCCGCAGATTTCCAAAGGATATAATAGCTGGAAGGATTTTATCGCTAAAAACCCAGGAAAGGTAAGAGGATAAATCCTATAGTAAAGAGAATTATAAATTACAAAGAGTTTACAAACTAATACTGAAAGACTATGAATATAAACAGTTTGACTTTAGTCGGAGTAGCGGCTGCCACTGTGGTGAGCTGTACTCCATCTAAACAAGAATATAAGTCATTTGAACTTTATCCGGTCCGTTCCGGCAGTCTTGCTGAAATGATTTATGCCCCGGAGTGTACCGAGTTTATGCTTTGGGCTCCGACGGCTGATGAAGTGCGTGTGATGCTTTTTGATGAAGGCGATGGTGGTCATGCGTATGAAACGGTGCAGATGAAACGCGCTGAGGAGGGTACCTGGAAGGCAAAGGTTGAGAAGGACCTGTTGGGTAAGTTTTACACCTTTAATGTAAAAATCAATGACAAATGGCTGGGCGATACGCCAGGTATCAATGCTTTGGCTGTAGGAGTGAATGGTAAACGGGCTGCTGTCATTGATATGCGATCCACTGATCCGGAAGGTTGGGCACAGGATAAACGGCCAGAGTTGAAGAGTCCGGCGGATGTGGTGGTGTATGAGATGCATCATCGAGATTTTTCGATACATGCTTCTTCGGGCATCCAGCATAAGGGGAAGTTTCTGGCTTTAACCGAATCCGGAGCAAAGAATCCTGACGGGCTGGCCACGGGGATTGACCATCTGAAGGAACTGGGAGTGACACATGTGCATCTTTTGCCTTCTTATGATTATGCATCAGTGGATGAAAGCCGGCTCAGCGAGAATAAATACAACTGGGGTTATGATCCGCAGAATTATAACGTGCCCGATGGCTCATATTCTACAGATCCTTTCCAGCCGGCAGTGCGTATCCGAGAATTCAAACAGATGGTGCAGGCCTTGCATCAGGCTGGTATCCGGGTGGTGCTGGATGTAGTATATAATCATACATTCAATACTGCAGAAAGTAATTTTGAGCGTACAGTTCCAGGGTATTTTTACCGCCAGCGTCCAGATGGGACCTTAGCCGATGGGTCAGCTTGTGGTAATGAAACAGCCAGCAATCGTCCCATGATGCGTAAATATATGATTGAGTCGGTGCGCCATTGGATTGAGGAATATCATATTGATGGTTTCCGTTTCGATTTAATGGGGATTCACGATATTGAAACCATGAACCAGATCCGTAAGATGGCTTCATCTATCGATCCTTCTATTTTTATTTATGGGGAAGGATGGGCAGCTTCGGCACCACAGATGTCGCCGGATTCTTTGGCCATGAAGGCTAACACTTATCGTATGCCGGGTATTGCTGCTTTTTCGGATGAGATGCGCGATGCATTGCGGGGGCCGTTTAATGATAATAAACAAGGAGCCTTTCTCGCTGGCCTTCCTGGAGGCGAAGAAAGTATCAAGTTTGGTATCGCTGGAGCTGTAAAACATCCACAGATTGATAATTCAAAGGTAAATTATAGTCAGGAGGCTTGGGCTGGTGAACCGACACAGATGATCAGCTATGTATCTTGTCATGATGACATGTGCTTGGTAGATCGTTTGAAAGCCAGCATTCCGAATCTGAAGCCTGATGAACTGGTTCGTCTGGATAAGTTGGCGCAAACAGCTGTCTTTACATCGCAGGGTGTACCTTTTATATATGCCGGTGAAGAGGTGTTGCGTGACAAGAAGGGGGTGCATAACAGTTATCAAAGTCCTGATGAAATCAATGCGATTGATTGGACTCGGCGCACAGAGCATGCTGATGTTTTTGAATACTATAAAGGTCTGATTCTGTTGCGTAAGGCGCATCCAGCATTCCGTTTGGGCCGGGCTGATTTGGTAAAAAAGCATCTGGAATTCCTTCCGGTGGATGGAGATCGGGTAGTGGCATACCGTTTGAAGGATCATGCCGGAGGAGATGTATGGAGAGATATCATTGTAGTACTGAATGCCCGCCGGGAGATGGCTAAGGTGGCAGTGCCTCAAGGTAATTATACTATGGTGTGTCGGGATGGCATCATCAACCCGAAGGGATTGGGTCAAGTGAAGGGAACAGAACTTCTAGTTCCAGCACAGTCGGCCTTGATTGTATATAGTAAATAATCAGTTTCTTGGAAGTGTATATATGCACTTCCAAGTTTTTTCATATATGATGAGAACAATTATAGGATATGTCATAGGAATGGTCTTGCTACTGGGAGCTTGCCGTGGGGGACATTCATCGACTGATACATGGCAAGATGGAGATACGCTCCGCTTTCAATATGCACGTTTGCTTACAGTGGTGAAACATCCGGAGTTTACCATAGCCAGCATACGCAATCCCTGGGATACGGTACATACGCTACATACTTATATATTAGTGCCGCGCGATGCCGTTTTGCCGCAGTCCTTGCCTCAAGGTACGGTGGTACGTACGCCCTTGCAGCATTCGGTGCTGTATTCTGCAGTGCATTGCGGCCTTTTGCAGGAATTAGGGGCTTTTTCAGCCATTGCCGGGGTGTGTGATTTGAAGTATATTGATCTGGAGTCCATTCAGCAGGCTGTGGTGCGTGGGCAGATTGCAGATTGTGGTGATGCCATGCAACCCAATGTAGAGCAGATTATTGATCTGCATCCGGATGCCATCCTGCTTTCTCCTTTTGAGAACAGCGGTGGATATGGACGGGTGGAAAAATTGGATATCCCGTTGATAGAATGTGCTGACTATATGGAAACATCAGCTTTGGGACGAGCTGAATGGGCACGTTTTTACGGCTTGCTTTTCGGAACAGAGTCGGCTGCCGATAGCTTGTTTTCAGGGGTGGAAGCACGTTATTTGGATTTGAAGCAGAAGGCTAGGCAGTCGTCTGTATCTAAATCGGTAATCAGTGAACGTAAAAGCGGTTCAGCCTGGTATATGCCAGGTGGCAGGAGTACGGTGGCTGGAGTGTTTGCCGATGCCTGCGCACGCTATCCGTTTGCGGATACCCAGCAGAACGGCTCGGTACCATTGGCCTTTGAAACGGTGTTTGATAAGGGAGGTGATGCAGATATCTGGCTGATTAAGTATAACAGTCCGCACGATTTAACTTATGCGGAGCTGGAAACTGAATTTGCTGGATATAAAGCGTTTAAGGCATTTCAGAATCGTATGGTATATGGCTGTAATACAGCCCGTATTCCCTATTATGAGGAAACTCCCTTTCATCCAGATAGGCTGCTGTCCGATTTGATACAGATATTCCATCCGGATTTGAGTGGTTTTGATGGATTACGTTATTATACGAAGTTGCCATGAGTAAAGGGTGGAAATATGGGATAGGACTTTGGTTGCTGATGGTTATCCTGTTTATGGGCAATCTGTTCATCGGATCGGTTTCTATACCTTGGCAAGAAGTGTTGAGCCTGTTGGTTGGTCAAGAAGCAGCTAAAGCAAGCTGGAGTTTTATTTTGTGGGAATCTAGGTTGCCTCAAGCATTGACTGCTATGCTTACTGGAGCTTCTTTGGCCGTGTGTGGCTTATTGTTGCAAACGGCTTTCCGCAATCCTTTGGCTGGTCCGTCTATTTTAGGTATCAATTCCGGAGCTAGCTTGGGAGTAGCCCTAGTGATGCTGGCCTTTGGGGGTAGTCTGGCTGCGGGAGGAGTGAATCTTTCCGGCTTTCTGTCAGTTTTGGCTGGGGCTTTTGTTGGAGCTATGGCTATTATGGCATTGATTTTATTTTTTTCTACGCTGATTCGCAGCAATGTCATGCTGCTCATAACAGGCATTATGATAGGCTATATTGCATCTTCCGTTATCGCTTTGCTGAATTTTTTTGCTACGGCTGAAGGAGTACAGTCTTATCTCATCTGGGGGATGGGTAACTTTGGCGGAGTGTCTATGCAGCAGATGCCGGCTTTTGCCAGTGTAACGTTGTTGGGATTGCTGGGGGCTCTTCTGCTGATAAAGCCGCTCAATGCTTTGCTCTTGGGTGACCGTTATGCCGAGAATCTAGGCATCAACATCCGGGCTGTACGTAATTGGCTATTGGTGATTACGGGGCTTCTTACTGCCGTTACTACGGCTTTCTGCGGGCCGGTATCTTTTATCGGACTGGCCGTACCTCATATGGCTCGTATGCTATTGGGCACATCCAATCATCATTCGTTGATGCCTGTTACTATCCTTTGCGGAGCGGTGGTGGCGCTCTTGTGTAATCTGCTTTGCGTCCTGCCGGGTGAGTCAGGTATCATTCCTCTTAATGCGGTAACTCCTGTTATTGGGGCACCGGTTATTATTTATGTAATTATAAGTCAGCATAAACCCAATCAGTTTAATTGATGTATGTCAATTGAACATTTAGGCAAAAGATATATCTTTGTCGTCGGTATTAGTTAAATTATAGGCTTTTAAATATGAAATTACCTGAAGATCCGATGATGCTTTACAGCTTCATCAACATGAAACTGAGAGATTTATATCCTTCTCTAGATGCTTTGTGCGAGGATATGGATGTGGAAAAAAGCGATATTATCCGTAAGTTGAAAAGTGTAGGGTTTGAATATAGCCCTGAACGCAATCGCTTTTGGTAATAGAAATAGCCATCAGTTGTAAAATAAGGGAGTACATCAAAATGCACTCCCTTTCTTATATTTTTTAAAATAGCTGGAAGATGGATTATTTCAGATTCTTTTCAATTTCCTCATCCGTGAGTGTGTGGTTTACCAGATCTCCAGAGAAGTATTTGTCATATGAGGCCATATCTATTAATCCATGTCCGGAGAGATTGAACAAGATGACTTTCTCTTCTCCGTTTTCCTTGCATTTTTGGGCTTCACGGATGGTGGCAGCAATGGCGTGGCAGGATTCAGGGGCTGGAATAATGCCTTCTGCCTGTGCAAACAGCACACCTGCCTCAAACGATTCCAACTGTTGGATGTCTACGGCTTCCATGAGCTGATCTTTGAGCAGTTGAGATACAATGACCCCGGCACCATGGTAACGCAAGCCGCCAGCATGGATATTGGCCGGAGCAAAGTTGTGTCCTAAACTGAACATGGGCAGTAACGGAGTGTAACCCGCTTCATCTGCAAAATCATAACAGAACTTACCGCGGGTCAGTTTCGGGCAAGAGGCGGGCTCAGCCGCAACAAACCGGGTCGTTTTACCTTCCAGAATATTATGTCGCATAAACGGAAAAGCGATCCCTCCAAAGTTGGATCCACCTCCAAAGCAGGCAATTACAATATCCGGATATTCGCCGGCCATTTGCATCTGTTTCTCTGCCTCCAGGCCGATAATAGTTTGATGCAGGGTGACATGACTCATGACGGAACCAAGCGTATATTTGCAGTTGGGTGTGGTGCGTGCCAACTCGATGGCTTCGGAAATAGCAGTGCCTAAGGAACCTTGATGGTTAGGCTGAGCTGTTAAAATATCTTTTCCGGCACGGGTAGACATAGATGGAGAAGGGGTAACCTGTGCTCCGAAGGTCTGCATCACACTGCGTCGGTATGGCTTCTGTTCGTAGCTTATCTTGACTTGATAGACTGCAGCCTCTAATCCGAACAGGCGGGCAGCATAAGAGAGTGAAGCTCCCCATTGTCCGGCTCCAGTTTCCGTGGTTACGTTCTTAACTCCTTCCTCCTTGCAATAGTAAGCCTGTGGAATAGCTGAGTTCAGTTTGTGTGATCCCATGGGGCTGACGCTTTCATTTTTGAAATAAATATGAGCCGGTGTATTCAAGGCTTTTTCCAATCCGTAGGCTCTGACCAGCGGAGTGCTGCGGTAATATTTGTACATGTCGCGCACTGCTTCAGGAATTTCAATCCAAGCATCTGTCTGATTTAATTCCTGTCGGCTGCATTCTTCGCAAAATACGGAATACAGGTCTTCTTCTTTTAGTGGTTCGCGTGTGGCTGGGTTTAACGGAGGCATGGGCTTGTTTACCATATCCGCTTGTATGTTATACCAGTAATGTGGTATTTCCTCTTCGGGAAGAATAAATCTTTTTGTCTTATTACTCATTGTTTTTACGTTATTTTTGATAGTTTATTTGTAAAAAGTCTAGTATTTTTGTTAATTGAGCTGAGGACAAATATATGATATATTATCAGAAATAAAAAATATTCATCAAATTTTTAGCTTATTTGCAGAACTAAACTGAAGAGTCATAGTGGTATTTCCGAAAAAATCACCATATTTGCTTTATGAAATGGAAAAAACAGAGCTAAATGAAGAAATTTTTCTGGCTGTCGGTAGGACTGACAGCGTTATGGTTGGGCGCTTGCGGTCCTTCTAATAAGGAGGAGCATGCCACGCGTGAGGCAATGATGCTTGACAGTATTCGGAAAACGGGTCCGCAACGGATGCAGATTTCTGAGGCGAAGTCGAAAGTGACGTTTCAGGGTAAGGTATATGAATCTACAGTGGTGCGTCGGCCTGATGAGTCGCTGCCTGTGGTGACGAATGGGCAGGGAGAATCATTCTTGGATAATCGTATCACTCTCAGTCTTACTCAGGGAGGAAGGACGGTTGTAAATAAGGTGTTTACCAAGGAGACATTTGCTTCGTTGGTCAATGCCAAGTTTATGCAGTATGCCATATTGGAGGGGCTCGTGCTTGATGAGGCTACTTCACAAGGTATTGTATACGCGGCGAGTGTAGGTTATCCGCAGACCGATCTTTATGTGCCTTTACGGATTACGGTGAGTGCCGACGGGAAAGTATCCTTGACTAAGGAAGAACTGATGGAAGACTGGCACGAAGACGGACAATAGTTTCACTATATATTGCAGCATGAAAATATTAGTTGTGGAAGATGAACAGGGATTGCGGGAGATGATATATGCCTCGCTCCTGAAGGAAAAATTTGTGGTGGAAACAGCGGCAGATTATTTTTCTGCACTCGATAAAATCAATGACTATGATTATGATTGTATCCTGCTGGATATTATGTTGCCGGGTGGGAGCGGATTGGATTTGCTGCGTGAACTCAAAAAACTGCACCGCAGTGACAGTGTACTGATTATCTCAGCCAAGGATTCGCTGGATGATAAAGTAGATGGTCTGGAATTGGGTGCGGATGATTACCTTACGAAGCCGTTTCATCTGGCTGAACTTAATGCTCGTGTTAAGTCTCTGATTCGTCGGCGTAAGGCACAAGGGGAGATCATGATTACGTTGGGTAACCTGACTCTGCATCCTAACAGTCGTGTTGTGGAAGTGAACAGTCAGCCTCTGCAACTCAATCGTAAGGAATATGATTTATTGTATTATTTCATAGTCAATCCGAACCGTGTTATCAATAAGATGAGTTTGGCTGAATCTGTGTGGGGCGATAATATTGACCAGGCAGATTCGCTCGATTTTATCTATTCGCAGGTGAAAAATTTGCGAAAAAAACTGAAGCAGGCAGAAGCTTCGGTCGAACTGAAGGCGGTCTATGGTTTCGGCTATAAATTATCGGAAGTATGAAGCTTTTGCACTATACCTATCGGCAGCTTTCCATTTTGCTGGTGGTCCTTATGGCTGTTTGGGGTGTCTTTTTCTATTATACAGTAGTTGATGAAGTGATGGACGAAACCGATGATACCCTTGAAAATTACAGCCATATCCTCATCAACTCAGCTCTGCATGATCCTTCGGTGCTCGACACCAGCGGTGCACTGATGTCTGCCTATTCTTTCAGGCCCATCTCTGAAGCAGAAGGGGCACATTATAAAACCGTGTTTTATGATTCGACGGTATATATCGAAATAGAGGATGAGTACGAGCCGGTAAGGGTGATGCGGACGGCTTTTAAAATCTCTAGCGGGCAATACTATGAGTTGACTTTGATGATTTCGGTTTTGGAACGTGAAGATATGATGGAAACCGTGTTCTGGTATCTGATTATCTTGTTCCTCTTGTTCCTAATAGCGACTTCCGTGGGAATCCGCCTTATCTTGTCTCGTGTCTTCAGCCCGCTGCACCGTTTGCTTCAATGGTTGCATCAGCTGGAGTTCGGTAAGGAGGTGCCGCCTCTGCAGAACGATACCCGTATCAGGGAATTCCGTCAGCTCAATGAAGCTGCTGTGGCGATGGGACAGCGGGCATTTAAGGCGTATCAGGAGCAGAAGCAGTTTATTGAAAATGCTTCGCATGAACTCCAGACCCCTTTGGCTATAGCCCGTGGCAAAGTAGAACTGTTAGCTGAAAGTGATGGTATGACGGAAGAGCAACTTAAAGAACTTGACAGCATTTATAGCACTTTAGGCAGAGCTGTGAAACTCAATAAGTCGCTGCTGCTTTTATCGCGCATCGAAAACGGTCAGTATCATCATACTGCAGAAGTCTCGGTAAATGAATTGCTGAAGCAGCTCTTGCCCGATTTGATGGATATCTATGAGGAAAAAAAACTTCGGGTGGAACAGCAGGAGCAACCAGCCCCTTTTGTTATTTGCTGCCATCCATCGCTGGCGCAAATTTTGTTCACAAACTTGTTGAAGAATGCTTTGCAGCACACACCGGCACATGGTAGCTTGCAGATAATTCTGACTTCCGATGCTTTTGAAATCCGCAATACCGGACGGGCACCATTGGATAGCAGTAGATTATTTCAGCGTTTCTACCATTCTTTGGAAGGAGATAAAGATTCCAACGGTTTAGGATTATCTATCGTGCAGTCCATCGCACATTCAGCAGGCTTACAGCTTACCTATCAGTGGGAAGCTGGCATGCATAGTTTTCGGTTGCAGAAATGTGCCCAATCGTTAAGCAGCTTAAAAAAATGATAAAACAGACCCTATTCCCAAATCTTTCCCAATTTGTAATCGTTATTTGCAGTGTGATTCAACGAGAATCAGATTCTTGTTGAATACAACACAGAATTATTAACTTAAAAAAATAACGAAGATGAAAAAGGTATTATTTGTATTGGCTTTGGTTTTAGTAGCTGTTCAGTTTTCATTTGCAGGCGATGTTATAACTCAGGATCAGAAACAGCTCCCGTTGGTAGCGCGCAACTTCATTAACCGCCATTTTGAAAAGCCCCAGATCTCTTATATCAAAATTGAAAAAGAAATTCTGGAATCCAAAAAATACGAAGTCTTATTGGCTGACCGCACTGAATTGAAATTCGATAGTGAAGGAAATTGGCTGGAAGTAGATTGTAAGAAAAAAGCAGTACCTGCTGCCTTGGTTCCTGACTTTGCCAAGAAATATGTAGAAATTAATTTCCCTAAGGAAATCATCACCAAGATCGAAAATAAGCGTGGTACTGAAATAGAGTTGAGTAACGATGTATCCTTCCGTTTCAACAAGAAAGGCAAACTGGTAGAAATGGACGATTGACATCCCTTTCCACCAGTCTTAGATTTATTACATAGGCTTGTAATCCTTGGCCAAACCTCCTTCACTGGTTTCTTTGTAGAGGGAGGGGAGGTCATTGCCTGTTTCTTTCATCACGGCTACCACCTTATCGAATGAAACGCGATGCATTCCGTCAGTAAAGGAAGAATAGAGGTTTGCATCCAGAGCACGGGCTGCAGCATAGGCATTACGTTCAATGCAAGGTATCTGCACCAAGCCGCATACTGGGTCGCATGTCATACCCAAGTGATGCTCCAATCCCATTTCAGCCGCATATTCGATTTGCGAGGGGCTGCCGCCGAACAGCTGGTTGGCAGCAGCCGATGCCATAGAACAGGCAGTTCCAACTTCAGCCTGGCAACCGGCTTCTGCGCCCGAAATCGATGCATTGTGTTTGACGATATTACCGATAAGACCGGCGGTAGCCAGTGCCCGTAGGATACGGGTGTCGGTAAAGTCACGACTCTTCTGTAAGTGATAAAGCACTGCCGGAACCACTCCGCAGGAACCGCAGGTCGGTGCAGTGACAATGACTCCACCCGATGCATTTTCTTCGCTCACTGCCAGAGCATAGGCAAAAACCAGGCCGCGTGATTGCAAAGAAGACTTATAACCGCTGGCACGGATATGATAAGTTGAGGCTTTGCGACGCAGATTCAATGGGCCTGGTAAAACCCCTTCGTTGTCAAGTCCGCGCAGAATCGATTCCTTCATTGCCTTCCACACTTCTGCCAGATAATCCCAAACATCACTCTCTTCGCATTCTTTGACATATTCCCAATAACTACGTCCGGTACGTTCGCACCATTGCTGGATGTCGCGCAAGTGTGTCATTTCATATACATCAGGAGTATTGATAGATCCCAGTCCGTCATTTTCTTCAGCCAGAGCACCTCCTCCGATACTGAATACCACCCATTGGTCTGTTTGGTTTCCAGCCTCATCAAGCGATTCAAATTTCATGCCGTTCGGGTGGAAGGGGAGAAAAATTTTCGGTTCCCAGACAATTTCGACCGGAGCTGACGGCTGTAACGTATCCGTAATGGCCACATTGGTCATATGTCCTTTGCCGGTAGCTGCCAGGCTTCCATAGAGGGTAACCCGGAAAGCTGCCGCTTCGGGGTGTCTTTCCAAAAAGATTTCGGCGGCCTTGCGTGGTCCCATAGTATGACTGCTTGAAGGACCGGTGCCGATGCGATAAAGTTCCTTGATTGATTTCATATTAATTAGTTAAAGAGTTTTTTCTATTGTTTTATTTATAGATCTATTCTTACAGCAAATCAACTACAGTAATGCCAGCACCGCCAAACTGGATGTGTTCGTCGGCAAAATGCCGCACTCCAGGTACAGTTTGCAGATATTGGCGGATTAGGGAGCGTAAAATGCCTGTGCCCGTGCCATGAAGAATCCGAACTCTGGAAACGCCTACCAGGATAGCATCATCAATAAAATAAGTCACTGCTTGGATAGCCTCGTCGCCACGCATACCCCGCACATCGATATCCTGCTTAAAATGAAGTTTTTTCTCATACATGCTATCCTGCGTCTGTGTACTGATAAAAGTGCTTTTAGTGGACACATCTGCTTGTCTGGCTTGAGCATTTGTCCGTTCCAGACGATCTACCTTCACTGTAGTCTTGATACTGCCAAAAGCTACTATTGCATTCTTTCCGTTGATTTCCAGTACTTCGCCGACAGAAGTTTGCCCCTTTAGCTTGACAGCAGCGCCCGGCACGATCGATGCTAGTCGTTCTGCCTCTTTACGGGCCTGTACGGCAGCCAGTTCCTTAGGAGACAAGCCTCCTTCCTGGGCCTTCTTTTCTTTTTTCTCCTTCTTCCGGTTCTGTTTTTCTTTCAATTTCTCCATCTTCCGGGCAATCTTGTCAGCCTGTTCCTGTCGAGCCAGTTCCTCCATCGACTCCCTGAAATCCGTTAGTTCCTGTCGTGCCTGCCGTGTTTTTTCCTTCTCAGCTTGAGCCTCTTTAATGGTACGGATGGTATTTTCTATCTTGGCATTTGCCTCTTTCATCAGTTCTTCAGCTTCTGCCTTTGCCTTTTGCAGAATCTCCTTGCGCGCCTTCTGTAGCTCCTCCATCTCCTTTTGATAGCGTGTGATGGTTTCCTCCATTTGTTTTTCACGCTGGCGTATATTCTGGCGTTTATTTTCCCAGTAGCGTTTATCGCGCACGATGTCCTGTAGATACTTGTCTGCATTAATATATTCACTGCCCACGATATCCGAAGCATCCGCAATCACCTCTTCCGGTAATCCGATTTTTCGGGCAATCTCCACAGCAAAAGAGCTTCCCGGATTTCCGATTTGTAGTTGGAAGAGAGCTTGCATCAGATGGCGGTCATACAGCATAGCTCCATTCACCACCCCCTCATGATCTTCAGCGAAATGTTTCAAGTTCTGGTAGTGAGTGGTAATAACACCAAAGGTCCCTTTCTCGTTAAACCGTTTCAGCACTGCTTCCGCAATGGCACCACCAATCTGAGGCTCTGTGCCACCACCAAACTCATCAATGAGAATCAGACTCTGTTCATTGCAGTGCTTCATCATAATTTTCATATTTGTCAGGTGAGAAGAGTAGGTACTGAGATCATCTTCAATAGACTGTTCATCACCGATATCTATAAAGATACTGCTGAATATTCCCGCATGGCTGCGTTCATGCAAAGGGATGAGCAATCCGCACTGCAGCATATACTGCAGCAGGCCCACAGTTTTCAGACAGACTGATTTACCTCCGGCATTCGGTCCGGATATAATCAGGATGCGTTGTGAACGGTGCAGTTCTATATCAAGCGGCACTACTTTTTTATGATGTTTAGCCAGTGAAAGCTGTAATAAAGGGTGCACGGCGCAAGTCCAATCCAAGATTTGAGTGTCCTCCAGATTAGGCTTGATAGCATTTGTCAGTGTAGCCAACAATGCTTTCGCACGGATAAAGTCAATTTCAGCTAGAAATTCATAAGAAAGCAGTACATCTGGAATAAACGGACGCAGTTCATCCGAAAAAGTAGTCAGAATACGGATGATTTCGCGTCTTTCATCTCCTTCCAGTTCGCGGACACGGTTGTTGGCTTCCACCACCTCAGCTGGTTCGATAAATACCGTTTTACCGCTGGCCGATTCATCATGTACAATACCTTTAATCTTGCGTTTCAGTGCCGGAGCTACCGGAATCACCAGCCGTCCGTCGCGCATGGTAGGTGTTACATCCTTGTCGACCACCCCTTCCGACTGTGCGTTGCGCAAAATACTGTTTAAGGAACGCGAGATGCTTCCCATGGTGCTAGACAGTTCTCGCCGAATGCGTGCCAACTCTTGTGAGGCATTATCTTTAATTTTGCCGTAAGGCGACAGAATATTGCTGATTTTAGTAATCAGTGGGGGAAACACCAGGATGTCGCCAGCCAGCCGTTGCAGGCAAGGGTAGGGGGATTCTTCTTCCTCATCTTGGCGAGTTTCCAGAAAACGAACGATATCACGAATTGTTTCCAGCGATCGCCGCAAGTCAAACAGTTCCGGTTCATCTAGATACATTCCTTCCACACGGATGCGTTTCAGCGAAGGGCGTACATCAAAAAAGAATTGAGCCGGAAAATTGTCTTCTTCCTCTAATATATGTAAAAACTCAGTGACCTGATTCAGTCGTTCGTTGACCTCGGGGAACTGATCTGAGAATTCCATATCCATAACTCGTTCTTCTCCCAGGGTGCTGAGACATTTCTCTTTGAGCAGTTGCCGTATCTGGTCAAAACCTATTTTTTGTTCTAGATTATGTGGATAAATCATGCTTAAAACTTAATTATGGCGCAAAAATACGATTAATTCGCGAAAAAATCGCGAAAAAGTTTGGAGATTTAAAAAAAAACCGTACCTTTGCATCGATTTCAAAGGGGAGCACTACTGAAAAAGAGTTTGGTAGTTTTTTGGAGAGGTGGCAGAGTGGTCGATTGCGGCGGTCTTGAAAACCGTTGTACTGCG
>LinusII_BA0109CM-p1__coassemble_1087_pt1 | contig 34445 bp, 34 predicted proteins | sample LinusII_BA0109CM-p1__metabat2_high_PE_035 | metagenome-assembled genome bin LinusII_BA0109CM-p1 | reverse complement strand
CGGTCTGAAACTAATAATTTTTTAATAATGAAACGAATTGCATCATTTATTTTGTTTTTCATGGGGGCTGTAAGTGGTATTTGTGCCCAAGAGGTGACGGTGCCAGAACCCGAATTCATCAACAGCTATTGTATTCTGACCAGTGACAGCACTTTGGCAATATTGCCTAAAGAGAATGGTATGATAGGAAAGCATGAAACTAAAACACGGGGTTTGTTGAATAAGATTTCCAAAGTAGCAGATGTGGCCAGTTCGGCAGGTGCATTGGGTGCTGTGATTGGTGTGAATGCAGGTAACGTATCGGGAGCTTTGGCAGGTGTGAAGGTACTTTCTACTGCTAGTAGTGTGGGAGATGTTGCCTCATCGGCCAGTGCTTTGGCCGGTTCCAGTGGAATGGATATCATTTTTTCAGGAAAATCTTCCCGTTATGTGCATCAATTTGACGGGAAAGAGATACGTTTACTGATTAAGGCTGCTGCTAATGACGAGGATCCTATAGGTATCTACCGTATTGTGAAATTTTATACACTAAAAAAACAACGCCGTATACAATGGTTTGAATTTGAATCTTCTGTATTAGGTTCTGAAGAAGCTCAAAAGAGTGGCTTTTTGTATTTTACAGGACATAAGTATGGAGAGCAGTCTTATCTGCTGACTATTCCTGCTACGGAAGTTGAAAAGGGAGAGTATGGTATTTTTTATATGGATATTATTACCGCTACCTCTATTCCTGTAGGAACCTTTAGTGTTCAGTAGTATTTGGACAATGTCCGAATATTAGGTATATAAAATAAGCCTTCCTGTTCAAGTAAGATGGTAGGAAATCTACTGAACAGGAAGGCTTATTCATTTCAGACAAAATAATCTGCTGTATAATTTTAGAAGCTGAATTGCTCCAATTTCATGGCTGCCATTGATTCGATTTTCGGAACCAACGTAACAAAATGGTCTGCTTTCATATGAGCTTGCAGAGAGGCTTCATCCTTCCAGGTTTCGCAAATCATTAATACATCTTGTCGAGTTGCGCTTTCAAAAATATCGTAAGCGATACAGCCGTTGTCAGTTAAAGATTTAGTAACCAGTTCTTTTGCTAATTCTATGACGGCAGCACGTTGTTCTGCGCCGACTTGGATAAATACATTTAGTCTAATCATATTCTTGAATAGTTTTAATCAATATTTGCGGCAAAAATAAAATCCTTCTTTTAATTATGCAAGTTCTTAATGTTAAATTTTCATGACTTTTCATCATTCCGGAGTTGGCGTTCTTTTTTTTGGATGATGTTGATAAAGGCTGAGCTGATAATACCGGTGGGAATGGCAATCATACCAATACCAACCATACAGATAATACCACTCAGCAGTTTACCGAGTAAGGTTACCGGATAAATATCTCCATATCCCACGGTGGTAAAGGTCACAATGGCCCACCAGAAACTGTCACCGATGTTTTGAAATACTTCGGGTTGTGCATTCCGTTCAATATAGTACATGAGGATGGCAGAGAAACATACGGTGATGAAACAGGCAGTGTAGGCTGTGGCCAGCTCTTCTTTGACCGATGCGAGTGCACGCCCTATCAGCCGGAATGACTTGGAATGGCGGATCAGTTTAAATATGATGAAAATATAAGGCAGGATAATGATATGGACTGTTGGCGTATCCCAATAAAAATAGGATAAGACGCAAGGCCATACAGCAACAAAATCTACAAATCCGTAGAAAGAAAAGGTGTAGCGCAGGCGGGCACTCACTATGGACCGTTCGGGATATCTGGCAGGTGAGGCAAAAATCCGCGCAACGAATTCCACTAGAAATACAAAAGATGAAATGTAGGTCACTGCAAACAGGGGAATACGATAAGGGAGCATTTCGCTGAATGAAGAAGCAATGACGGCAGCAATGGAAATGGTGATGAAAAACAATACAAAGCGGTGCATAAAACGTCCTGTCAGGAAGCGTTGTACCAATGCGTATAATTTCATAATTTGATCTTTTTATTTTTTTTGAGGGCAAATATACATGAAAGATTGATTTTGCCCTCTATTTTAGTCCGGTTATTTCATGCTCTGTGTCATGATGCGCAGTTTTTCTTTAGCAAGAATCTGCATGTCTACGGCTACATCATCTTCGTCTACAATTTCTACACCGGTCATGGTTTCTATGATATCTTCCATCGATAATACTCCGCGAAAGCAGCCATATTCGTCCAGGATGATAGAGATGTGTTCCCGTTTGTCCAGCATGTTTTCCCAAATGTGGTAAACGGATTCATTTTCTGGAAAAGATAGTATGGGGCGCACCAAATCAGAAAGTCTGGTTTGGAATTTGTCTTCTGACAGTGCTTTGAGTATCATGTCTTTCAGAACATACCCTGTTATGAATTCTTTACTTGTATTATAAACAGGTATACGAGAGAAGTTCCAATTGTGCAATTCTTGGAATTCTTGGATAGTCAGGTCTTGTTGGGCTGATTCCACTACCACAGAGGGAGTCATGATTTCTCTGGCTTGAACTCCGCTTAAATGTATGCAGCTTTTAATGATTTTGCTTTCTGATTCGTGAAATACTCCTTCTGTAGTACCTACGTCCACCATGGCTGATACTTCTTCTCGGCTCATGGATACCGGGTTGCCTTTCGGGCTGAAAACCTTGGTTATAAGCTCTGATAGTAAAACCAGTGGATAGGTGATGAAGATGAGTATCCGTATTATTTTAGTGGAAGGCATGGCCAATGTACGCCAATAAGAGGCACCAATGGTTTTCGGGATAATCTCAGAAAGTACCAGAATGAGCAGAGTAAGAATGGCAGAGATAATACCAAAGTATTCTTCTCCAAAAAGTTTCATGGACTCTGCCCCTACACCGGCAGAACCGATAGTATGGGCAATGGTGTTGAGAGAAAGAATAGCGCCTACCGGGCGGTCTACGTTATTTTTGTATTGTTTCATTAATGAGGCTGTTTTGATGCCTTGATTTTCCTTCATAGAAATAAAGGACATTGGAGTGGAAAGAAGAACCGCCTCCAGGACGGAGCATAAAAATGACAGTGACAATGCACTTAAAAAATATAATATAATTAAACCCATTTATTAAAAAATTCGTTCATAAAATGTTAACTGTAACGCGGAAAATGGTTATTCTGTTAGAGACGAAGATTCCTATGGTAGAGGTAATAAGGTACATGCCTTCCCATAGGAGAAAAGGGTTTATAACAGTCGGAGCAGACTGCCTGATATTTATCTGAATAAAAACATCTGTAATTGACTGCCTGGAAAGTTCTTCCACTGTTTTTAGGCTGAAATCCTGGCATATCCGGGCCATCGTTGACCTGCAGTCTGTTGGGCAGATTATATATAGAAACATTTTCAGATATCACGTTTTGATAGTTGTCCGTGTCATCTGTCTGTTCTCTGGCATGTATGAGCGATGGAAGACTGCTCACTACAATGAGTAGTATGAATAAGAGTCGTGTCATTTACTGCTGCAAAGATATTGATTTCTCATTCTCTTCCTATATAGCCGTTTAAATATTATTTTTTTTTAAAAGAATAACTGCTCTCTGTGCGGCTGGTGGGATATTGGCACAGAGAGTCAGCTGATTAGCCTAAAGGAGGAAGATTCAGCAAACGCAGCCGTGCCTGGTTGTAATCAGATATTAGGTCTTGCATAACTTCTTTGACCGATTGGAGTTGGTCTAAGAGGGCCACTGCCTGACCGATTTCCAGTTCTCCTTCTTCCAGATTTCCTTCAAAAATACCTTTTTTGGCTCGTCCTTTTCCCAGTAGTTCGCGTAGCTCCTCTACGGATGCTCCCCGGGCTTCGGCTTCTTCTACAGCAGTGCAAAAAGCTCCTTTGGCTAAGCGGGTGGGTGAAAGTTTCTTCAGCAGGAGTTTGGTGTCTCCTTCTTTCAGGCTGAGGCATAGCGATTTGAAATTACTATGTGCAGAGCTTTCATGAGTCAGAGCAAAGCGGGTACCTATCTGCACTCCTTCGGCTCCTAGAGCCAGGGTAGCTAGTATGGCGTCTCCGCTACTTATACCGCCTGCTGCAATAAGCGGCAGGGTGGTGGTGCGTCGTACAGAGGGAATCAAGCAAAGGGTGGTGGTTTCCTCACGTCCATTGTGTCCTCCGGCTTCAAAACCTTCGGCTACGATGGCATCTACGCCAGCTTCTTCGCATTTCTTTGCAAACTTGGCACTGCTCACTACATGCGCCACCTGGATTCCGTGCTCTTTTAGAAACGGAGTCCAGGTTTGGGGATTTCCTGCCGATGTAAATACAATCTTTACCTCTTCTTCTATTAAAATTTGCATCAGTTGATTTATTTCGGGATACATGAGAGGCAAGTTGACTCCAAACGGACGGTCAGTGGCTTGTCGGCATTTTCTTATCTGTTCGCGCAGCGTGTCAGGATGCATGGAACCTGCGCCCAGCAATCCTAATCCACCTGCATTGCTGACGCCAGAGGCAAGTCTCCAGTTACTGCACCATACCATACCACCTTGGATGATAGGATATTGGATGTTAAAAAGTTCGCATATTCTATTCATGATATTCTAGCATTGATTATGCGGACAAAAATAGCAAATTCTTCCTACTCACTGCATAAGATTGTGCTTTTTTATCAGATGGTGATGACTTTCTATTTCCGGTATTGTTTGGATACGGCTGCATATCCACATCGTTGGCATAATGGTTCTATGGCTGTGTGACTGGTAAAGCCTTGGTAAATAGCTTGGGCTCTTGAGGTGCTTAGTATGTCTTCCAGGGATTGCTCAAACAGATTACCTAAGTTCAGGTTGCCGGCATGGTCGAGGCAGCAAGGTACTACGGTGCCGTCTGCCAGAACCCCTATCTGATTGCGTAGGGCATAGCAGAATATTTGCTGTTCCTGGTATATTTCCTGTTGCAAATCGGGCCAATCAAACATCTGGTCATTTTCAATATATAGATGGTCGGCCAGTTTCCAGCCGTCTTTTCTGGCGTGCCAAGGCTGGGGACAAAAGGTGGCTATTTGACGCAGAATTTCTTCGTTCATCGAGTCATATCCACCATGATTCCATAATCTTAACACAACGATGCATTTGTTTTGAGCTGCCTTGATGGCAAATGGCATGACTTTTCCCAGGTATTCTGTCAGATGAGTTCGGCCATTTCCTTCGTGTGAGTGGAGTGAAATCTGTATTTTATGTGGCAGGGCATCCAGCAAATCCATCCTTTGATCCAGCAAGGTTCCATTGGTGGTCAGTACGGGTATCAGTTGCTTCTGCCGTGCTTTGCGGATGAAATCGGTAAGCAGAGGATGCAGCAGGGGTTCGCCCATCAGGTGAAAGTACAGAAATTTGATCTGACCACGCAATCGTTCTGTTAAGATTTCAAATTCTTCCAGAGTCATTTTTTTCTTTTTCCGGTTGGTCTTCGGGCAGAATACACAGTCTAAATTACAAATATTCGTTATTTCAAGGTAGCATCTAGTAATCATGTTTTTTTAATATCTACAGTATCTCTGTACAAAGATACGCCTTTTTCAACTCTTTTTGCTCCGCCGGTATTGGAAATCTGCCTATCTTTGTGTCATGTTTAATAGGTTTCGCTTGAAAAGATGGAGGAAATGAGAAAGATAGAAGCTATATTTTTAGATGTAGATGGTACACTTGTCAGTTTTGATACTCATCGGGTACCGTCGTCGGCGGTGGCAGCTTTACAGCAGGTACATCAATCAGGCATTAAAATAGTGATTGCTACGGGCAGGTCGGCTGCTGATTTGAAAGAACTGGCTGGAATACCTTATGATGCAGTAGTGGCCTTAAACGGATTGGAGTGTGTACTTAAAGAGGGTACACCTGTGTATCGAAATAAAGTTTCTTATGATGATTTTGTCAAGATAGAATCGCTGTCCAGGCAGTATGGGTTTCCAATAGCCGTAGAAACTGATGAAGGTATTTTTGTGAATAAGCTAAATGATGTTGTCGTAGAGTTTTCAGCCCTGGTGAACCATGAGTTACCGATGGTGGCAAGTTTGGAGGCTGTATTTCAAAGGTCTGCGTGCTGTCAAATTTGCCTGTATTGTGATGAGGCTATGGAGCAGCAAGTTATGGCCCAGCTGCCAGGCTTGTCCTCTTCACGCTGGAATCCGCTGTTGGCAGATATTCAGGTAGAAGGAGTGGACAAAGCGGCAGGTATGCATGCATTATGTCAATATTATGGTTGGGATGCCTCACAGGTCATGGCCTTCGGGGATGGCGAAAATGACATCTCCATGCTTCAGGCAGCCGGTATCGGTGTTGCTATGGGGCAAGCAAGCAATGCGGTGAAAGCAGCTGCTGATTTTGTGACTGATTCGGTGGATGATCATGGAATCCAGAGCGCTTTATTTCAGTTCGTTTTGGGTATATCCGGCTAAATGATAAGCTACGGGTATGGTACTGCTGCTCGTTCGGTAAATACCATGTTTAAAGTAATATCCGTCTCGGTCATTGCGGCCTATAGGAAGAATGGCTTGATTGACAATATGCCGGGTTTGTCCTTGTGCCGTCATACGGACATCCAGGCAACCCGGCTTGAGCATGGTGTCTCTCTCTGCGACATATTGGCTCCATTGTACTTCCATGTCAAAGTGTACCCACTGGTTGCGAGGAAATTGCTCAATAGGTAGTTTGTAGGCTAAAGTAGAGGTCTTATATTCAGATGATACAGACCCCATGCTTTTGGTACGGGCAACGTCTGCATTGGTGCGGTCGGTCTTGTCAGAGAACCATTTGCTGTCGGAATTAGCCTTAATATAGAAGAATCCTTTGCTGAAGCCAAAGGATAGGGGAGGATATCCTCCTTGTTCAATACGCCAGCCATTCTTTTTTCCTTTCTTATAAGTGATCTTTCCCTGTTTATTGACAGACTGTATTTTTTCATAACCCAGCTCTTTGGCAAAGAGCATACTCTCTTGCAGTTGCAGGAACTCTTCTTCTGTCAGTTCCTTGATCTCTCCTTGCGGAGTCTGTATCAGATTGCGGCGCGGCATGCCATGCCATTGGGCAAATAGGGTGTTGGCATCACGAGACAGTGTATCCGGGACCCAGATGGCAAATTCATATTTCCAGCGTGAGCCTTGGGCACATTGTCCTTTCCCATGGTGATAGACAGTGCGGAGGAGTTTGGATTGAGAAAAGGTTTTCGGAGGTAAGTGCTCGAAATCTTGAGGGGTGGCATAGCAGTAGCTGGTTTCTATTCGTCCTTTGGTTTCACCTGGATTATAGCCAGTCAGCAAATTGTCGTCTTCTCTCAGTTCGAAGCGGAAGGAGGGACGGCCTTTATAGAGAAGACCTGAATCTAGCTGGAAGGCATGTAGGGCGGGCGTACCTACCACTACCCATTGATTGTCTATGATCTGACCGGGCATGGCTGGCTCGCTTTGGATGTTTACCCGTTCTGCAAAAGGGGTACTGTGGCTTTGTTTGTTGCCTTTTTCAGTTTGTGTTGCCTGTATGGGTTCTGCCAGGGTGTAGGCTATCCATGGGCAGGATATCAGATACAGGAATGATAGTATAAGTTTCATGTATAAAAGATCTGTTAGTTATCCTTAGTTTATATAGTTAGCTTCTCTTGAATGTTTTGCTTACAAATTCTAAGACAGATGGTAGGGCAGAACGCCAATACGTCCAACTGTGGCCGCCATCACGCACACGGAATTCGTGGGGAATTTGTTTCTCTGAAAGCAGCGTGTGTACTTCATAGTTCCCTTCCAATAAATGATCTTCATCACCGCAGTCAATGTAATAGCTTGTTTTTGGAAATTGTTCAGCAGGCATTTTTTTCATCAAATGGGTGATGCTGTTTTCTTTCCAATGTTCAGTCAAGATTCCTTTTCCATATAGTTTTTCAAAGAGGGTGTTTCTTCTGACACTCTGGCTTTTTTTGATCATGTCCTCTGTATAGACAGCTGCACTAAGGGGAGCACAGGCACTGAATAAGGTAGGGTGGTGTAAAGTATATAAGAAGGAACCATATCCCCCCATGGACAATCCGGCTATGGCACGGTATTCAGATTGTGTGCGGGCATGGTAGTTTTTCTCGATAAACGGGATTAGTTCTTGTATAAACATGTCTTCATAGCAATTCTTTTTATCGTGAGAATTAATATACCAGCTATCTCCTGCATCTGGCATGACAATAATCATAGGGACGCATTTGCCATTGTGCAGTGTTTTGTCTACGATTTCCTTTACAGTGCCCATCTGAATCCAGGAGGTTTCGTTGTCTGTCCATCCGTGCAGCAGATAAAGTACCGGATATTTTCGGTTGGATGAATGATAATCATCAGGCAGGTAGATTGAATAGCGTACCTCGCTGTTTAAGATTTGACTGTGAAGCTGTAAAGACTCTAACACGTTGCCAGCCAGTAGGCTAGCCCATGAAAGCAGGCAGAAAAGGGAGGAAAAGATCAGTTTTCTCATAGTGCTTTATTTTAATTTTGATGGTTTATTATCTATGATGCGTTTTATTAGTTTCAAAATTACGAAATCTATTTGTGCTTGAGTTGTTTTTTTAGTGAAAGAATCTATAATCTCATCCCTGTTTTTGTTTATAAGTGTGAAATGGATTCGTACGTTTCAAAAACAATGTTATAGAACGAAAGATTTTTGTGCTTTTCGTTTGCGTACACGGAGGAAAACACTACCTTTGCATCGCTGTTGGGAAATAGCGCAATGAATTATAAAAATCTACATAGTTTCAATAGGTTTTAAATTTTAGGTAAAAAGATAAAAAGGTAATTAGTTTTAGGTAAAAAGAAATTTATAAGGTATTTAGTTTTAGGTAATTATAGAATAAAGGTAATTAGGAAAAAGTTTTAGGTAATTAGGTAAATTTGACGTATTAGTTTTGAATTTAGGTAAATTAGGGATTGTTTAAAGGTTAATTTGAAGATGCAAAAAAAAAGAAAAGCCATTTCGGCTTTTCTTCCTAGAGGCGAGAGGTTCGTGAGAACTTGCTCGTTTTTTTATTTTATAAGATCAGCAAATGCTTTGAATTTTCCGATCCTATGCTTTTTAATTATTACTTTTTGTGATTTCTCCAGCCAAACAGGAGTTCATGCGATGGCGTATTTCAGCCAAAGACAATCCGTGGCCCAATAGAAACATTAATTTGGTGACTGCGCATTCAGGGGTACTGTCGTATCCGCTGATAATGCCTGCTTGAAGCAGATGCAATCCAGTTTCGTATCGTCCCATTTCTACGGCACCGCTGGGACATTGAGTTATATTGACAATAACAATGCCACGTTCTGTAGCCTCTTTTAATTCACGGATAAACCAATCTTTCTGTGGAGCATTCCCTGAACCGAAAGTTTTCAGTACCACAGCTTTTAATCCAGGGGCATGTAGCACGGAGTGGATAATGCTTTCTTGAATGCCCGGGAAGAGTGTCAGCATCACGACATTGGAATCAAAGAGATAGTGTGCCTTCATGGGACGAGAAGGGTCAGGGTGATGAATCAGGTGTTCATCGTATTTGATATGTATTCCTGCCTTAGCCAGTGGTGGATAGTTGAATGAGCGGAACGCATTAAAGTTTTCTGCATTGATTTTCGTGGTGCGATTTCCACGCATGAGTTCGTTTTCAAAAAAGATGCAGACTTCGGGAACAATGGGGGTTCCATTGGGATGATGCGCTGCAGCTATTTCAATGGCTGTAATCAGGTTTTCTTTTCCATCAGTGCGCAGTGTACCTATGGGAAGCTGTGATCCGGTCAATATAACAGGTTTTCCTAGATTTTCAAGCATAAAGCTAAGCGCAGAGGCTGTGTAGGCCATGGTGTCGGTACCATGTAGAATAACAAAGCCATCAAAGAAATCGTAGTTGTATTGAATGATCTTTACCAGTGTAGTCCAAAAAGAGGGCTCCATGTCGGAAGAGTCGATAGGTGGGCTAAATTGATAGGTTGAAATACGATAGTTAAACCGCTTGAGTTCAGGTACGTGTTTCAGCAATTGGTCAAAATTGAAATTTTCGAGTGCTCCCGTTTCAGGGTTCTCAATCATACCGATGGTTCCTCCCGTATAAATTAAGAGTACAGACGGGCAGTTATTTTGCATAAACATATTTTTGAATTTACTCATGTGTGTTTCGCGTGCAAAGGTACTAAAAAAATGAATATATTGATACTTTATCAATAAAATGCTGTATCTTCGCAAAAAAGAAATAATGATTATGAAAGGAATTAGTTATTCATTTTTGCGCATCATATTTGCGCTGGTGATTGGTTTGATTTTGGTATTCTTTCCTCATGAAGCTGGTAATTATCTGGTCATGACATTGGGAGTTTTGTTCACTGTTCCTTCGTTGATCAGTCTGATTGGTTATTTTGCTTTTAATAAGGGACTGTCAAGACGTTTTCCTATTGAAGGATTAGGAAGTTTGCTTTTTGGGCTGTGGCTGATTATTATGCCTGATTTTTTTGCGGATTTGCTGACTTATATCCTGGGATTTATTCTGTTGATGGGAGGGGTTCAGCAAATGGCTTCTCTGTCGGCTGCTAAACGTTGGATGCCGGTTCCTGCAGGATTCTATGTGGTACCTACTCTGATTGTTATTGCTGGTTTGGTGGCATTGTTTAATCCGATGGGAGTACGTTCTACCGTCTTTGTCATTATTGGAGCCACTAGCTTGGTGTATGCTTTTTCTGAGCTGCTCAACTGGTTTAAGTTTACCAGACGCCGCCCCAATCCTCAGCAAAAGGAATATCTGGAGATTGAGGAGGCGCAAATCATTGATGAATCGGATAGATAATCAGGGTTGTGTTGACAGCCAGGTATCTATTGTTTCCGGAGTCACATCTTTTAAAATTACCTTTTTGTTTTTATCCAATAAGTAAAGGCAGGGTATTGTTCTCAGGTCATAAAGGTTTTTTTCTTTTATGACCTGTTTTTTGTCATAGGCATGGATCCAGTTTTTAGGATATCGGTCTAAGTTTGACTTCCATCCTTCTACATCTTCGTCAGGATAAACTGATAATACGGTGAGTTTTTTCTGATTAATAGCCTGTTGAATATGCTTTAGCTGCTTCATTTGTCCGATGGCTTCCACGCAGGCATGACACTGAGGGTCACTAAAAAAAAGTAGCGTGTAGGGAGCATTCAGCTTATGTAGGAATTCTTGCTGTCCGGAAACCAGTGTATAGCAGAAGTCATTGGCTGGTGTGCCTGCTTGATTGAGTAGGATGGTTTTCAGCTGGTCTTCTGATCGTAATTTTTCAGTATCTGTAAGTTGCGAAGATGCCAGGAGGGCTTGCAGGATGCTCTGATAGTAGGTTTCATTGCGCATCGGCGAATTGGGTTCAAACAGGTATTTCTCTGCCAGCTGCATGAAATATAGCAGGCATTTTTTTTCGACAGAGGCTTGTTGTATAATGCCTTTCAAGGCTGCTGCAGCTTCTTCGGAAGGCACCAGTTTGAGCAGGTCGATGAAGTTTACCCAACCTTGTTCGGTAATTTCTGGATGGTGTATGTAGTTTGTATCAGCCAAATTTATGAGGTCCCAATAGTGGGAAGCCAGGTATTGGGCACGCAGTTCTGGAGTTGTCAGTATATGAGGTATGGCTGGTAAAATGAATGTAGTCAGAGTGTCATTTGTTGCAGACTCCGTTGGGGTGTGCTGAGCTTTGTCCTGGCCGCAACTTAAGCAGTACCAGGAACTCAGGCAGATGAATAAGAAGGGTTTCATGGTTTTCATGGTTATTAGGATTAAGAATATCGTTTAGGGTATCTGAACAGGATCGCTGCCAATGCACAGATTCCCATGCAGAACGGATAATATAGATTTCCAATGATGTTCAAAGGAGATACACCCGCCAGTCCGGCCGCTATCAGCATTTGGGCTCCATAAGGTATGATGCCTTGTATGAAACAGGAGAAGGTGTCAAGAATGCTGGCTACTTTCCGCCGGTCTAAGTGAAAGCGCATGGCAATGCCTCTTGCTATGGGGCCTGTTGTAATAATGGCAATGGTGTTATTGGCTGTGCATAAATTAGCCAGGCTGACTAAGGCTGCTATGCTTAATTCTGCTCCCCGCTTGTCTTGAACACGGTGTGTTAGTTTATTGATTATATAGTCTATGCCTCCGTTATAACGGATCGTTTCGAGCATACCTCCAGCTAGAAGGGTAACGATGATGAGTTCGCCCATACCTAAAATGCCGCTTCCCATGGCTCCAAACCAACTAAACCAGGTAAAACCTGTAAAATAGCCAATAACTCCCGTTAGTACGACCCCCAGTAAGAGTACCAGCATTACATGCAGTCCAGATATGGCCATAATCAGCACGGATAGATAGGGTAGTACTTTTATCCAGGAAATGGATTCTGTAGGAGGAGGACTGGATAATGACCATCCTTGAACAAGGTATACTCCGAGGATAATGATAGCCGCCGGAACTACAATCATGGAATTGATGCGGAATTTGTCTTTCATCACGCATTCCTGTGTCTTGGTAGAGGCTATTGTCGTATCAGAAATAAAAGAAAGATTATCACCGAAGAAAGACCCCCCTACTACAATAGCTACAAGATAGGATATATCTAAGCCTGTTTTTTCAGCCAGGCCAACAGCTACCGGCGTTAATGCTACAATGGTACCTACGCTGGTTCCTATGGAGAGCGAGATGAAGCAGGCCGCCAGGAAGATACCTGGCAACAGTAGATTTTCCGGTAAAATGTGCAGGGTTAGGTTGACAGTAGCGTCAATGGCCCCCATTTCTTTGGCGCTTTGAGCAAAAGCTCCTGCTAAAATGAAAATCCAGATCATGAGCAGGATGTTCTTGTTGCCAGCTCCGATTGAAAACTGGTGAATCCGCTCCTCTAAAGTAAGTCCGCGGGTTATCGCGATGGCATAACAGGACGAAAAGAGAAAGGCTACGGTAATGGGTACTTTGTAGAAATCGTTTAGCCAAAGGGAGGTGACTAGGTATAGACATAAAAAGACAGCTAATGGACTTAATGCCCACCAGCTGCCTGTTTGTTTGGAAAGATTGTTGTTCATTATATTCTTGCACTTTTTTCTTAAAAACAGTGCAAAGTTACAAATAAAAAATCAAATGGCTTACAGAGTAACACTGGTTTTGAAAATGACTATTACTACATAGTAGCCTGCATGGTGTTTGGCTGCCTATTATTTATTGTCATAGAAGTCAATATTTTCTTTCGTCAGGAGATCAATGGGCATAAAGTTATAGCGTGCCACTTCTTTTTTTAAAATCAGATGATCACATAAGGTTTTGATGCCATTAAACCCTTGAAGTGTAGGCTGCTGTGCTATGAGAAAGAAGATGCTTCCTTGTTTTAGGCAATTCACATTTCGTTTCAGCAGGTCATAGCCCATCAGGTGAAAATCTGTATTGCGGTGCCTTAGTAGATACTCTCCGATGATATATGCTTTAGAGTTGAAGGTAATTCCACTCTTCACAGCAGGATGTTTTGCGAAAAACTCATCCAGCATCAGACTATCTTCGTCATCTTTTTTGGCGTGTAAGTCCAGTTCCCAGATTTTGCACTTCGGATGATGTTGGTGCATATATTCACGGAAGCCAATTTCACGGCGTTCCTGTTGGTTAGAACCTACTATTCCTTCATTTATTTTTCTGAAAATCACGACCTCATCAGCCTGTTCTCCGCTGATTAACATCAGCATGCGTGCTGCAAAAAAACCGCTTCGGTGCGAATCTTGTCCAAAGAAAGATAAAGCTTCATCTTCTTTTATATCAGAATCGATATATATATAAGGTATATGATGTTTTTGCAGGGCATCTGTAAACGGCTTGGTGTGCTGTGGAAGTGTTGGTGCTAACATTACACCATCAGGATTCTGCTGCAAAATCTTTTCAGCTTCTGCAGTAAAAGAACGGTAGTCATACGGATCATAATAGTTGCATTCTACGGCTATGTTAAAATCCGAATAGGTCTTCAAGGCGTCTTTAATACCGTTTTCCACTTCTGTCCAATATTCACTCATCTCATGCAGTGGTAGGAGAGAGGCGAATAGATAGCGTTTGTTTGATGCCAAAGCACTGGCATACATATTAGGCTGATAATCCAACTGTTTGAGGATTTCTTCCACTCTTTTTCGGCTGCTTTCCGAAACTCCGCTTCGTCCGTGGATGACACGGTCCACTGTTCCTACAGAAACATTAGCCAGTTTAGCAATGTCTTTAATTCTTATACGTTCTGCCATCGAATTCTTAACCAATTTGTGGATTTATGTGCACGAGCACAATAATAATCTTAAAATTTTCGACACAAATATACGATAATTTTTTGTATTTCAAAAAAATTTGTACCTTTGTGCCCGTGCACGATGAAGATGTGCTCATCCCTCATTTTTTTATTATATATCAAAAAATCAGATGTTTAGTATGTAAAATGAGGCTACTGTTAAATTGAAAGAATTCAATTCATTTATATTTAAATAAAAAATAAAGAAATTATGGGAAAGAAAGTTGTTACATTAGGTGAAATCATGCTGAGATTGTCAACTCCGGGAAATACTCGTTTTGTACAATCTGATTCTTTTGACGTAGTATATGGTGGCGGTGAGGCTAATGTAGCCGTGAGCTGTGCCAATTACGGACATGATGCTTATTTTGTAACTAAATTGCCGAAGCACGAAATTGGTCAGTCTGCAGTGAATGCATTGCGTAAATATGGTGTAAAGACTGATTTCATTGCTCGTGGTGGTGACCGTGTGGGTATCTACTACTTGGAAACAGGTGCTTCAATGCGTCCCAGCAAGGTTATCTATGACCGTGCGCATTCTTCAATCGCTGAGGCTGATGCTGCAGATTTTGATTTTGATGCTATTATGGAAGGTGCAGATTGGTTCCACTGGTCTGGTATCACTCCGGCTATTTCTGACAAAGCTGCTGAATTGACTCGTCTGGCTTGTGAAGCTGCTAAACGTCATGGTGTTACTGTGTCTGTTGACCTTAACTTCCGCAAGAAACTGTGGACTAAAGAAAAAGCACAATCTATTATGAAACCGCTGATGCAGTATGTAGATGTATGTATCGGCAATGAAGAAGATGCAGAACTCTGCTTGGGCTTTAAGCCGGATGCAGACGTAGAAGGTGGTAAAACAGATGCTGAAGGTTACAAGGGCATCTTTACTGCAATGGCTAAAGAATTTGGCTTTAAGTATGTCATCTCTACTTTGCGTGAATCATTCTCTGCTACTCACAATGGCTGGAAAGCTATGATCTATAATGGAGAAGAATTCTATGAATCTAAGCGTTATGACATCAATCCGATCATTGACCGTGTAGGTGGTGGTGACTCATTCTCTGGTGGTGTAATTCATGGCTTGTTGACAAAAGCTACTCAGGGTGAAGCTCTTGAATTTGCTGTAGCTGCATCAGCATTGAAGCATACAATCAACGGTGACTTTAACTTGGTTTCTGTAGAAGAAGTAGAAGCTTTGGCTGGCGGTGATGCTAGCGGTCGTGTACAACGCTAATCAATTAATCTAGTAAAATTAGAATATAATGGCAAGATTTGATAAAGTAGCCGTGTTGAATAAAATAGGTTCAACCGGTATGGTTCCTGTATTCTACCATAAAGATGCAGAAGTTGCAAAGAAAGTAGTTAAAGCATGCTATGAAGGTGGCGTTCGTGCTTTCGAATTTACAAACCGTGGTGACTTTGCGCATGAAGTATTTGCTGAATTGGTTAAATTTGCAGCAAAGGAATGTCCGGAAATGGCTATGGGTGTAGGTTCTATCGTTGATCCGGCTACCGCTGCTCTTTATTTGCAGCTGGGTGCTAACTTTATTGTAGGTCCGTTATTCAACCCTGAAATCGCTAAGATTTGTAACCGTCGTCTGGTAGCTTATACTCCGGGTTGCGGCAGTGTTTCTGAAGTAGGTGCTGCACAGGAAGTAGGTTGCGATCTTTGCAAACTGTTCCCGGGTGATGTACTGGGTCCAAAATTGGTGAAAGGTCTGATGGCTCCGATGCCTTGGTCTAAGCTGATGGTAACTGGTGGTGTAGAGCCGACACAAGAAAATCTGACTTCTTGGGTTAAGGCAGGTGTATTCTGTGTAGGTATGGGCTCTAAGCTTTTCCCGAACGATAAGGTAGCTGCCGAAGATTGGGCTTATGTTACTGAAAAGTGCAAGGAAGCTCTGGGTTATATTGCAGAAGCTAGAAAATGATGAATATTCATTTTGTTTAAAGGTGTTTAAAGGGAACAACCACCGAAGTGTGTAAAAGCACTTTGGTGGTTTGTTTTTTTTATTATCTTTGTAGATATGGAAAAACACTTTTATTTATGAAAAAAATCAAATTAGGGCTGTTGGCTCGCATTGTTCTGGCAATTGCCTTAGGCATTGCTTTTGGAAATCTTCTACCAGGCTCTCTGGTTAGGATCTTTGTAACCTTTAATGGCATCTTTAGTGAGTTTTTAGGCTTTATCATTCCGCTTATTATTTTGGGACTGGTGACACCTGCTATTGCGGATATTGGAAAGGAAGCAGGAAAGATGCTGATTATTACTACTTTAGTGGCATATGGAGCTACTCTTTTTTCGGGGTTTTTATCTTATTTTGTGGGAAACACATTTTTCCCAGACATGATTGTTCCGGGTGCTTCCATTGAGCAGATCAGTGAGGCGCATGATGTGGTACCTTATTTTTCAGTAGCCATTCCACCCGCTATGAATGTGATGACTTCTCTTATTTTGGCCTTTACTCTAGGCTTGGGAATTGCTCACCTGGATGGATATGCCTTAAAGCAGGTTTGCCAAGACTTTAAGGATATTATAGTGAAAACCATTCAATATGTGATTTTGCCTTTTCTTCCTGTTTATATATTTGGCATTTTTCTTAATATGACACATTCTGGGCAGGTTTACAGTATTCTTATGGTATTTCTAAAGATTATAGGAGTTATTTTTCTTCTGCATATTTTCCTGTTGATGCTGCAGTTTGCTGTGGCTGGTTTGATGGTACGCCGCAACCCCTTCCGCTTATTGGGTAATATGCTTCCTGCTTATTTTACAGCCTTAGGTACTCAATCGTCAGCAGCTACCATTCCGGTCACTCTTCGCCAAACCATTAAGAATGGGGTATCGGAAGGAATTGCCGGTTTTGTTATTCCTTTGTGTGCTACTATTCATCTTTCCGGTAGTACATTGAAAATAGTAGCTTGTGCCATGGCATTGATGCTGATGCAAGGTATGCCTTATGATTTTCCCATGTTTGCAGGTTTTATCTTTATGTTAGGGATTACAATGATAGCCGCACCTGGTGTGCCGGGAGGAGCCATTATGGCCTCTTTGGGAATTCTTTCTTCGATGTTGGGCTTTGGCGAAAGTGAACAGGCGTTGATGATTGCCCTTTATATTGCGATGGATAGCTTCGGAACAGCTTGTAATGTAACGGGAGATGGAGCCATTGCCTTGATCATTGATCGTTTCTTTCGGAAGAAATAATTAGATTCTTTAGAAATTTTCTGTCACTGGTTTGGATCGGGTACTTATCTGAAAAAGGACCTCAAAAATAGGAATAATCCTTTTTGAGGTCCTTTGAAGTATTTTCACTCTTAAAGTGGAGTAGCTAGATACTTGCTTCTCTTTACAGATTCAAGTAATAAAAATTTGTTTCTTTCCGGATAAAACCCAGAGACTGGTACAAAGCGTTAGCAGCTATCCGCTTAGGTTTAGAAGTCAGGTGTAGCTCAATGGGCGACAATTTCCTGGCTTCTTCCAATAGATGTTCTACTAACTGACGCCCCAACTGTCTGCCCCGATAAGCAGATAAAACCACTACATCCTCAATGCTTGCCTTTCTGCCGGTAGGAGAGTGAAAGAGGCAGAGGCTTGCGCAACCAATTATCTGTTCTTTATCAAGCAGCACATATAAGTGGCTGTTTTCATCCTCCAATACTTGCGTCAGTGCATTTTCTGTTAAATCGAGTCTTTCTGAGAGTTCTTTCATTAACCGTTTGAGTTCGGCAAACTCTTTCGGTGTATAACTTTTCAGTTTTCTGATTTCCATATTAGCAACTTAATTCTTTTTATCCAATTCCTGGTATTTAGAATGCTGGCTCTTGTACTCAGGAACTATTTCCTTCATAATTTTCACAATGCTCATATCGTTGAACGAGTGCGAAGCTTCCAGCAGTTTATTTTCATTCAGACAAGCTGTTTGATAATCATACTCACGAACACTGGCAATCATGATTTTAGGATGGTGAGTCGGTTTGGTCTGTTCCGCATCATTCAGTACCTCTTCGTACAACTTTTCACCTTCTCGCAAGCCTGAGAATTTGATTTCTATGTTTTGGGCGCCCGAGAGACGAATCATTCGTTTTGCCAAATCTACAATCTTAACTGGAGCTCCCATATCGAACACAAAGATTTCGCCGCCTTTTCCCATGGTGCCTGCTTCCAGAACCAGTTTACATGCTTCCGGAATAAGCATGAAAAAGCGGATAATGTCGGGATGGGTAACGGTGATCGGACCTCCCTTTTTAATCTGTTCCTTGAAGATGGGAATAACCGAACCGTTCGATCCGAGCACATTACCAAAGCGCGTAGTTACAAACTGAGTAACTCCCTTTACAGTTCCTTCTACAATGGCTTTGTTTAGTGATTGACAGTAAATTTCGCAGATGCGTTTTGAACAACCCATTACATTTGTCGGGTTTACAGCCTTGTCTGTAGAAATCATTACAAATTTTTTAGTGCCATATTTTACAGCTAAATCCGCAATGACGCGTGTACCATAAATATTGTTTTGCACTGCAATACCTGGATTGTCTTCCATCATAGGCACATGTTTGTAGGCAGCTGCGTGGAATACATAGTCAGGGCGATGCTGGGCAAAAATAATCTCCATGTGCTCTTGGTTGGTAATACTGCTGACAATCGTCTCATTAGGGATATCTGCAAACAGACGATTCATCATCAGTCGGATGTCATGCATGGGAGTTTCTGCCTGGTCAATCAGAATCATTTCCGCCGGCTTGTAAATAGCTACCTGGCGTACCATTTCGCTACCGATTGAACCGGCAGCACCTGTGATCAGGATTTTCTTTCCTGTGAGTAGAGCGCCGATGGCATTCATGTCTACCTCTATTTTTTCTCGTGGCAACAAGTCTTCAATTTCTACATCGTGGAGATGCTGGTGAGTCAAATCAGACTTTCCATCCCATTCTTCAGCTGCTGGCATCATCTTGATGGTAATGCCGGCGGTCAGAAACTCATCAACCATTTTGAAATTATTGCGGAACAGTTCGTTCTTGAGTGGCGATACAAGCAGCACTGTGACGCCTAACTCTTTCATTCGTTCGGCTATACCTACTTGATTCGGAAAAACTTTTTTCCCCATGAGGTACACATTTTTCATCTTTTCATCATCGCTGATGAAAGCCACTAGTCGATACTGCTTATCACTCACGCTTGAGATACTCTTTGCCAGGCTAATACCGCCGGCCTTGGTGCCGTAGATAGCTACAGGCATTGCATTATCTATGCGGTAGCCGTCGAACAAACGTTTCACAGTGATGCGTTCCAACCACATAATCAAGGTAGTCAGAATAAAGATAGTGCCTACACCAAGCAGTCGAGGCATAGTAATGGATGGAAACGAAGCTGTCATCGCAGAGACTAGAAGAGTCAGCGAACTTCCGCCTAAAGTTGCCAGTGCTACTCGCTGTAAGTCAACAAACGTGGAATAGCGCATGATACCAGTATAGGTATGGAATACCCTGAATGAAATTACAAATAGCAGCATAATAATGGGTATCGATAGCAGTACCGATAATAAGTGGTGAGCAAATGTTTCACCACCTAGCTCCATGTATGCACTGACAAGGACAGTAAATGCTACAATCAGACTGTCCAATACTAAAATTCCCCAATGTGGGAGCGTTTTTTTGGTAAAGTACCAATTTGAGAATTTTGTTATCATCGTGACTTTAATTAATTATTATTCCTTGTTGTTTTGTTTTTGCCTGATACTTTTTGCAAAAGTAGTGAATCTTTTTCAAGAATAATTAATAAGAAAGTTTTTTCTTGCCTGTACTTGCTAAAAAACATCTGTTGTTACAAATGTGTATGAAAAAAAGCGCACTTTTCAGTACGCTTTTCCATTTTAATAAAGAATGTAAAACTAGTTATGTAAACTGATTGATGCACTATCTGTTATTGAATTTGCGAGTTGATGTAATCTAACATCGTTTGCGTGTTGGATTGCATTTTTTTGTGTGCTGCTTTTTGTGGAGAAAGCAGGGGAAGCAACTGTTCCAGATATTGTTTAGCTAATTTAAAATCATCTTTTGCTTTTTCAAGGTCGGTAGCCACTAAGCCAGCTCCGCGAGTGTAGTATAGCGAGCCCAAGCGATTTAAGGCATTGATGTTTTTAGGTTGCACTTCCAGAGCCTGTTTGAAAGCTTCTTCTGCTTCTTTCTGTTTTTTGCCTTGCAGAGCTACGGTACCTTGGTTTACATAGTAAGTTGCCAGCATTTTAGTCAGTGTCTTGTTATTAGGTACTGCTTCCAAGCCAGCTTTTAGTGTATTAAGATATTCTGCATTTTTCTTTTGGTCTTTCAAAGCACCTGCTAGGCCGATATATGCGTTTGCTAAGTTGTATTTTTTATCTACAGCAATGCCGAAATATTTAGCAGCTTCAGCTGGTTTTTTTATTTTATCGGCGCATACTCCACAGTTATAAGCGATTACGGAGTCTTGTTCGTGCGTTTGTGAAAGGTATGAGCTGAATTTAGTGTAAGCTTCTTGATAGTTTTTAGCTTCGAGTGCAGCTTTACCTTGATTTATTAAAGCCCCAAGATCGGTTTCTTGAGCATAGAAATTAGTAGATGCACATAAGAGTGCCAATGATAAGATTAATTTTTTCATGTGCTTTATTATAATATTAAAAATGATAGTCAAAGTTACACTACAAGGATACTTTATCAAAACCTTTTTGTGTTTTTTTGCTTTTTTAGGGTTGCTCTAACAAGTGTTGATGAATACTAAAAATATTTTTTTTATTTTTTTTGCCCAAATGCTTGCAGATTCAAAAAAAAGTCGTACCTTTGCATCGCAATTGAGAAACAAGGATGGTTCCGTAGCTCAGCTGGATAGAGCAACGCCCTTCTAAGGCGTGGGTCCTGCGTTCGAATCGCAGCGGAATCACTAAAGGCGACACTCCGGTGGCCGCCTTTTTTGTTGTATATCAGCGGAATATAGCTCTAGAGCATGTTCTGAGGGGGTGGGGTATAAATCTATTTGTCATTAGTTATCATTTTTCTGATACAAATCTGATACACATTTTATGGTATGGAAGGATTCGAATAATTAAACTTTTAAATATACGGCCATGAAAAAATATCCAACGTACAGATTGGTCTTCGATAGAAGAAAGTCTGCCAGCAAAGACAAGAAGGGTTCAGTAGAACTTGAAGTTCTGTTTCAGGGTAAGCGGAAATGGTTTAGTCAGGAGTTGGTCTTTATTCAGGTCAGTGGAGCAATAAAATTAAAGTCAAAGCAATTATAGCAAATAAATGGCAAAAAGGCCGTATCCTTTGAGTTTGATACGACCTTTGTTACAGGTTATTGTTACCATCTATAATATCTAAAATAGCCAATTTATGTCTGACATACTGAGTTCTCCTAGTTAGGGTGGCTCTTATAGATGGTACATCTTTTATGATCGCTTTATTTGACGCGTTTTAAGACCACAGCTGTACGGGCAGGTATGTACAATTTGAGCCATTCCTTTTTTTCTTTTTTATATAAAGGGTCTGCCAGCGTGAAGTGTTTTACTGTGTCATCAGTTAGTCCAAATCCTCCATAAGCCGGATTGTCTGAGTTTAATACGACTTCGTAGCTGCCGGCTGGTACCAGGAATCCATAATCCGTATACGATTGATTTGGACTGAAGTTAAAGACAAAGATCAAGTCCTTACGCATATATGCCAGAATCTGGTCGCTATCATTGTGCCATATTTCCTGAACTGGTGTTTTCTGAATGTTCTTCACGCTCTTGATTACCGAGAGCATTGCTTGGTCAAAATCGCCCAGGTAATGATAGGCGAGGTTTGGATTGTCTACTAAATCCCATTGGCGGCGGGCATACTTGCAAGACCACCCATTGCCTTCGCGTGGGAAGTCAATCCATTCTGGGTGGCCGAATTCATTTCCCATGAAGTTCAGGTATCCACCGTTGATGGTACTGGCAGTGAGCAGGCGAATCATCTTGTGCAGGGCAATGCCGCGAGTAACCGTATAATTCTCATCACCTTTCTGCATGTGCCAATACATGTCAGCATCAATCAGACGGAAGATGATGGTTTTATCGCCTACTAAGGCTTGATCATGGCTTTCAGCATAAGAAATCGTTTTTTCATCAGCACGGCGATTGGTCACTTCCCAAAACATGCTTGAAGGTTTCCAGTCCTCATCCACCTTTTCCTTGATGGTTTTGATCCAATAATCCGGAATGTTCATGGCCATGCGGTAGTCAAACCCATAACCGCCGTCTTCATATTTGGCAGCCAACCCCGGCATGCCTGAAACCTCTTCTGCTATAGTAATAGCTTTCGGGTTGACCTCGTGAATCACGCGGTTAGCTAAGGTCAGATAACAGATTGCATTGTCATCTTGATGACCATTGAAATAATCCGCATAATTGCAGAATGCTTCGCCTAAACCATGGCTGTAATACAACATCGAAGTCACCCCGTCAAAGCGGAAACCATCGAAACGGAATTCCTCCATCCAATATTTGCAGTTGGAGAGCAGGAAATGTAATACTTCATTCTTGCCGTAATCAAAGCAGAGTGAATCCCAAGCTGGATGTTCGCGGCGTTCGCCTGCGTAAAAATATTGCGAAGGGTCACCGGCAAAATTGCCGAGACCTTCCATTTCATTCTTTACAGCATGTGAGTGGACAATATCCATGATGACTGCAATGCCCATTTGATGCGCTGTGTCAATGAGTTCCTTCAGTTCTTCGGGGGTGCCGAAGCGAGAAGAAGCTGCAAAGAAACTGGATACATGGTAACCGAAGCTGCCATAGTAAGGATGCTCCTGGATGGCCATGATTTGGATGCAGTTATAACCGTCTTTGGCGATACGGGGTAACACTTTTTCCTGGAATTCGCGGTAGCTGCCTACCTTTTCTTCCTGCTGTGCCATCCCGATATGGCATTCATAGATAAAAAGAGGACCCGAAGTCGGTTTAAAAGCCCGTTTCTTAAATTTATAAGGTTTATCCGGACTCCACACTTGTGCGCTGAAAATCTTAGTATTTTCATCTTGTACCACTCGGGTAGTCCACGCAGGAATACGTTCTCCTTCACCCCCTTCCCAGTACACGCGTAGTTTGTAGAGGTCGCCGTGATGCAGAGCATCAGCAGCCAGTTTGATTTCCCACACACCACCTGCTTTTTTCTTGAGGTTGTATTTTTTAGCTTCCTTCCAGTCGTTAAAAGTACCTACCATGACTATTTTCGTGGCGTTTGGAGCCCATTCGCGGAACACCCATCCGTCCTTAGTGCGGTGCAAGCCAAAGTAAAGATAACCAGAAGCAAAGTCTGTCAGTGACTTTTTGCCATGATTGGTCAGTTCAGCTTCTTTGGCCACTGCATATTGGTGTCGACCATTGATGGCTTCAGAAAAAGGTTCCAACCACGGATCATTTTTTATCAAGTTTAATGTTTCCATAGACGATCATATTAAGAGATTTATGTGTTAGGCTTTAACTTTGACGATGACTTTTTTCACACCCTCTGGGGTGATGCCGGGAGCATGGCCATCTTGCGGGAAGAAAATAGCAAACATACCTGGTTTTACTTCCAGGTAGCTTTCAGCCAGTCCTTCGAAGAAGGTAATGTCTTTTTCGGTATTATAGGGAGCTTCTGCCGGTTGGCAGGCAGTAGCTGGGGTATATCCCATGATTTCTACTCCTGAAACCGGAATTTGGATATCAATAAAGTCACGATGAGTTTCCAGCTTGGCCTGTTCTTTGGTTTTAGGTTTCGTCTGAGCTACATTCACCAGCAGGTCTTTGCCCTTCAGTTCGGTTTTTCCTACTTCCAGTGCAGCCAGGTCATGCGATTTCAAGAATTCGATTGCTTCAGCAAATAAGGGGTTTAATGACGCGTATTTTTCAATGTTTTCCAGTTTGTCTATTACCATAATCTTGTTGATTTAGAATTAAAATTTAGATGTCACAAACTTACGAATAAAAATAATAACCTGCTAAAAATAAACTAAAAATCTGACAAATTATAAAAATAAAAAAGGAGTATAGTTGCTAAAAATAAAGGGAGTGCATTTTATACACCCCCTCCTTACACATTTATCAATCAACAGACGCTTCTGTTTTTTGACGTGCTTACTTTCACAAGCTTGCACTTCTTTTTTTAATTAATCTTATATCTAATACTATGAAAAACACAAATAATAAACATTTATACTATGATTTTTGTTCATAGAAAATGGGAAAAAAATGTATTTATCCTATCTTTGTCCCCAAAAATATCAGACTTATGAGCGATTTTAAATATGATGAAGACAGTGTGAAAGCCCTGATTGAGTGGGCTACTACTACCCAGTTTCCAAAAGAAATTCGCCTGACAGAGGCGGAACACATCACCGATGTGGCGCTTTTTGTACAGACGAATATCTATGATATTGAAGAGCATTATCCGGATCCCTTCTATTTTCCGGCTATTACCCGCATCTATCGCATCCGGGAGTGGATGGAGTCTAGAAACTGATTTTTAGAATCTTAGCACCATATCCTTCGAGTTTTACGTCGGTAGCTTTATGCGGAAGGAGACTCAAAGTCTCTTCTTTACCGGTAATCAACTCCAGTGCCTGGCAGATGTCAGATTGCGGTATCTGCAGGCAGTCGAACGCATGTGATGGCAGATTGATGGCAATATCGGCCGGCTGATGGTCAAAATTGACCACTACAAGCAGGAGATCACGTTCATACTTACGCAAGAAAGCATATTGGCGGTGTTCGTTAAAGCGCCAGCCGTGCAGGTTGGCATATGTCAAGTCAAAGAAGGCACCTTGTGCGATGGCGGGTTCCTGGTTGCAAAGCGTCAGTACACGCTGATAGAGTCTCTGCAACTGTTTTTCCTCAGCAGTTAGCAGCTGTCCATCAAATCGGCCTTCGTTGCGCCAGCGGCGGATGGTGTCCACGCTCCAATAATCAAAGATGGTGGTACGGCCGTCTCGTCCGCTGAATCCCTCGCTGTCCATGCCAGGTTCTCCGAATTCCTGTCCAAAGTATACCATCATCGGGTTTGTATTCATACATGCCGATACTACCAGTGCTGGGATAGCCTTGTGTGGATTGCCGGCAAAAAAATCTGAGGCAATGCGTTGCTCATCGTGGTTTTCCAGGAAATTCAACATGCGTTTTTCAATGCCTCCCAGATTTTGCCAAGCGTGCGAGATAGATGTAGCTGAAGCCTGATGGCAAGTTACATTGCGTAGGGTATCGTAGAGTCCTACTTTATCATATAAATAGTCAAAATGTCCGCGGAATAAATAATTTCTGTATTCGTTGGGATTATACACCTCTGCAATGAAGAGGATGTGAGGATAAGCTTCTTTAACCTGTGGAATGGCCCATTCCCAGAATTCCACGGGCACCATTTCTGCCATGTCACAGCGGAATCCGTCAATCTTCTTGCTTGCCCAAAAGAGTAAGATATGTAGCATTTTCTGCCAAGTATCGGGTGTTGGATAGAAGTGGCTGGTGCCACCGTTCTGATAATCCACACCATAATTCAGTTTCACCGTTTCATACCAGTCGTTTAGGTTGGGGTATGCATCAAAACGGTTGTTTCCTGTCGCTTTAGCAGGTGATTCATAATAAGTTTCCGTTGCCGTACCTTTCATGTCGAATTGGCCGTGCAATTCTGATTTTGGAATATAGTAGAAATTATTATATGGGCTGAAAGCCAAACTTGAGTCGTCATTGGCACCTAGCTGGCAAGTGCCGTCGGGTTGTTTGTCTGAGTGATATTGACGTGCTACATGATTCGGTACAAAGTCAATGATGACTTCTAGATCACACTGATGCGTACGCTCTACCAGTGCCTCGAATTCCTTCATGCGTTCAGGTACGTCCTGAGCCAAATCCGGATCAATGTCGTAATAATCCTTGATGGCATATGGTGATCCTGCTTTTCCTTTCACTACTGCCGGATGGTCAGGGCGGATATTATAGCGGCGATAATCCGTTTGTGTGGCATGTTCGATAATTCCTGTATACCAGATATGAGTAGCTCCTAACTTACGGATTTCCTGCAGAGCTTTCATAGTGAAATCGGCCATTTTTCCGCATCCGTTCTCTTGCAGGTTTCCGTGGTGGATGCAGCGGTTATTGTTGTTTCCAAACAGGCGGGTAAATACCTGATAGATAATCATTTTTTTTTCGTTGTTCATGTTTTTTCAATTTTGATTTGATTTATAAAAGGGGTTTCCAAATGGTCTTGTTTTCTTCCTGCAGTTGTGTCAGGTAATCCTGTGCCGTCTGATAGCCTTGAAGGAAGATTTCTTCTGCTTTTTCAAGTTCCGTATTGCTATATTCTGCCAGGTTGTAAGGTTCTATCAGCAGGTCCGCTTTTTCCCGTTCGGGAATAGCATTCGAGCGGAACATGAAGTTATAGGAGCGCATGGCGATGCTCATGATATTCATCTTATATTTAGGAGCCATCAGCGGACTCACATTAATGGCCACTACTTTCTCGCAGATACGTCGGATGGTGCTTACCGGGAGATTCATCATAAGACCACCGTCTACATAATAGGTGCCATCAATCTTTACCGGTGCGAAGAGCACCGGCATGCAACACGAAGCTGCAATTCGTTCGGCAATGTCACCCTTGTGAAAATGTACCATGCGACCGTGATCTAGATCTGTAGCTGTGACAATCAGGGGCATCTGCAATTCCTCCAGCCGCTTGGCTTTCAGATTGCTTCGGAGGAAATCGATGAATTCGTCGAGTTCAAACAATCCTACCTTCGGGATGACGAGCTTGGTCAGATCCTGAAACTTATGTCCGGCAAAGTAACGCAGTACCTCATGCGGCTCGTTGCCATCGGCATAAAAGGCAGCCGCCAATGCACCGGCACTGGTACCCGAAAGAATATTCGGCCGAATGTCATGTTCGAGTAAAGCCTGCATCACGCCCAAGTGGGCAAATCCTTTGATAAATCCGCCGCTAAGGGCAAAACCGATGGGGTATTTGTGGCTGAACATATTTTTTGTGGTAATCTTCATGACTTTTTCCTATTCCTTCAAATTTGTCGGACGCGAAAATAATGATTTTTTTTTATTTATTCAAAAAAATGCCACAAAGGTCCGTTCCCTTGTCCTATCTTCAGTTCCCGGCCTCCTTCAATGGCATGGTTCATATATTGCTTAGCTTGATCCACAGCATTTAAGAGGTCTTGTCCTCCAGCCAGATAAGTAGCTATGGCAGATGATAGGGTACAGCCTGTACCGTGCAGATTACTACTGTTTATTTTGTGGCTGACCAGTACTTTCTGCTGACCGGTCGGGTAGAGATGAAGTACATCACACATCAGGTTGCCTTCCAAGTGACCGCCTTTTATCAGTACAGAAGTACCGTAGCGCTGAGCTAAGACACCTGCCTGCTGTTCCATTTCTGCCACACAGGTTATCGGTTGTCCGCAGAGGTCACTGGCTTCATGTAAGTTTGGTGTAATCAGTGAGCAGCATGGAAACAGTTCCTCCTGTAGCAGGTGTACTGCTTCGGTCGCCATTAGACGTCGGCCGCTGGTCGATATCATCACCGGATCGCATACTACCCAGGGACGGTACGACAAAGCATCTAGCGCCTGCTTCACTGCCTTCATACACGCCACATGTGGCAACATCCCTAGCTTGATGGCCTGTGGATGAAGATCGTCCAATACCGATTGCAGCTGTGATGAAATTTCTTCTTTTGATAGAGGAAATACTGCCTGAACGCCCTGTGTGTTTTGTGCTGTAATAGCTGTAATTACTGAAGCTGCATAGCCTCCTAGTGACGAGATGGTTTTGATGTCTGCTTGAATGCCTGCTCCTCCTGAAGGGTCAGAACCAGCTATGGAAAGTATCACTGGAATCATAGTGCCTGTTGTTCTAAAAAGTTAAAATATTCAGCTAACTCTTGTCCAGTATGTTGCCATACATCTCCTAGGAGTGCTGCTCCTCCAAATCCCATGGCTTTCACTTCGGGTAGTCGTGCTGCAGAGATGCCTCCTAGGGCGATGACTTGTGTGTCGATGATGCCACACCTGGCGGCTTCTTTCAGTGTATCCGGCTGAAAAGCAGCTCGGTATCCTGTTTTAGATATGCTATCATAAATGGGACTGAGAAATACATACTGGCAACAGCTCTTGTGTATAGCCACTTCTTCCAGCGAGTGGCACGAACGGCTCACATGACCTTTCCAGCCGGCAGGAATCTGTGGCTGACGTCCGTTAAGGTGCACACCCTTCAATTTAAAATCATTCAGTAAATTGAAATGTTCGTGTGTTACGATACGGGCATGATATTCGAGGGGAATGCTGCAGAGAAAACATCGCATCTCTTCTTCCGAAGCCTGCGGTTTGCGCAGGTGCAGAGACTCCAGTCCTTCGTGAAACAGCATTTCCACTGCTTCTGCTTCTCCCTCCCAAAAGTGAGGTGTAGTAATGATTATTAATTTCATAAGTCCAATAGATTGGTTTGTAAGGTCAATAAGTCGATGGTCAAGAGTTTACCAGAGAGCACTTCGCCATAGCCTCCGATGAGTTTCAGTACCTCATTGGCTTGGAAACTGCCTGTCACCGCAGGTGTGATGCCTAGTACAGCCTTCACCGCAGGTGTAGCTTTCATGGCTGCTTCATCGGGGAATAGTTCGCGGTAGCTGTGCGGCGATTCTCCATAGCCGAAAATACTGACCTGACCCTCAAATTCCTGGATGGCTCCATATACATATGGTTTATGCAGTGCCAGGCAGGCATCATTCAGCAGATAACGTGTAGCAAAGTTGTCGCAGCCGTCTACTACTACGTCATAATTACTTATTAGTTTCATTACATTCCCTTCCGTTAGCCTTTCCGCATACACTTTCACCTCCAGGTTGTGGTTGAGTGCTTGTAGCCTGCGAGCTGCACATACAGCTTTGGGTTGTCCAAGTTCCGCTTCTGTGTACAGTACCTGTCTTTGTAAGTTGCTTAATCCCACTACATCATCATCTATTAGTCCTAGTGTACCGATGCCAGCTGCTGCCAGATATAGGGCGATAGGGGAACCCAAGCCCCCTACACCCACAATCAAGACTCGAGCTTTCTGGAATTTCCGTTGCCCTTCCTCACCAATTTGTGCCAGGGCTGTCTGTCGTTCATATCGAGTCATCATTTATTTAAATAAGTCAAAGCTGGCATCCCAATCCTTCCATACCGGTTCACGTCCGAGTTCCTTCAGTACTCGTTCTACTTCCACTGCCGTCCGTTCGTCGCTCACATGAAATTGCTCCAGTGCCTGTGGATATGTATAATAACCGCCCGGTTCTGTTTTGCTCTCCGCACTCATGGTGGTTACTCCCAGGGTAGCCATATGATCACGGATAAAAGCCGGTTCGCGGGTAGAGTAGGAGATATCTACGTCATGATCAAAGATACGCATAGCAAAAGTTACCTGTGCTAAGTCGCGGTCAGAAATCACCACATTCGGTTGGAAGCCGCCGTTTTCAGCCGGTCGCATCCTCGGAAAATTTACGCTGTACTTGGTTCGCCAGTACTTCTTCTGCAAGTAGCGTAAATGCCGTGCCATCATGGTGATGTCTGTGCGCCAGTCCTTTTCAAGACCGATAAGCACCCCCATGCCGATGGAATGCACGCCCGCCTGTCCCATACGGTCAAATCCGTTGACCCGCCATTCAAATTTCGATTTCATACCCCTCGGGTGGTAGATATTGTAATGCGCCTTATTGTACGTTTCCTGGAAGCAGATAACTCCGTTTAGTCCATGTTCTTTCAATTCTGCATATTCCTCTGCCTTCAGTGGCATTACTTCAATCTTCAGGTTGCTGAAATACTTTTTGCCGATATCCAGTGCCTTGGCCAAATACGGTACGCCTGCCTTAGCTGGATTCTCACCTGTCACCAACAAGATGTTTTCAAACGGACCCAGTTTTTTGATAGCCTTATACTCGTCCTCAATCTGTTCGGGAGTCAGGATGGTGCGTGCCATCGGATTGCTGATGTGAAATCCGCAGTAGATGCACGAGTTCGTGCAGGAGTTAGTGATATACAGCGGGATAAACAGCGAGATAGTCTTTCCGAATCGTTCTTCTGTATACTTCTTGCTGAGTTGAGCCATCGGCTCCAAATACTTGGCGGCCGCTGGCGAAATAAGCGCCATGAAGTCGTCTATGTCACAGTGTTCTTTGCCCAGGGCACGGAGCACATCCGCCTCCGTTTTGGAGGCGATGCGTTCTGTGGTTTCATCCCAGGAGTACTTTTCTAATTCTTCTGAAAATAGATTACTCATTTTTTTCTTATCCTTATTTTAATTTTCCCAGGTCACGACTCAACTTCATGGCACAGAAGTTGGGACCGCACATGGTACAATACTCGCCGTCTGTGTGGCGTCCTTCGTTGAAATATTCTAACGCACGGTCAGGATCCAAACTTAAGTGGAACTGGTCGCGCCAGCGGAATTCATAGCGCGCCTTGCTCAAGGCATTGTCGCGCACCATGGCTCCCGGATGTCCTTTTGCCAAGTCGGCTGCATGTGCCGCAATTTTATAGGTAATAACTCCCGTACGTACATCCTCTTTATTGGGCAGTCCCAGATGTTCCTTTGGTGTTACATAGCACAGCATTGCAGTACCTAACCAACCTATCTGAGCAGCTCCGATGGCTGATGTAATATGATCATAACCAGGAGCTATATCTGTTACCAGTGGGCCCAGTGTATAGAATGGTGCATTGTGGCAGTGTTTAATTTGACGCTCCATATTCTCCTGAATCTTGTGCAAAGGCACATGACCTGGTCCTTCAATAAAGGCCTGTACATTCTTTTCCCAAGCGCGCAGCACCAATTCGCCCATCGTATCCAGTTCGGCAAACTGTGCCTCGTCGTTGGCATCGGCAATAGAGCCGGGACGTAAGCCGTCCCCCAGCGAAATAGCTACGTCATACTGTGAGAGGATGTCGCAGATATCATCAAAATGTTCATATAGGAAACTTTCTTGGTCGTGTACCAAGCACCATTTACTCATAATGCTGCCGCCTCTACTTACGATACCACACAGACGCTTGTCAGCCAGATGCACATTCTGTCGGCGGATCCCCGCATGAATGGTAAAATAATCTACGCCTTGTTCACATTGTTCAATCAGTGTATCCTTGAAAATTTCCCAATTCAGGTCTTCCACTTTTCCGTTGACTTTCTCTAGTGCTTGGTAGATAGGCACTGTACCCACCGGTACCGGACAGTTGCGTACAATCCATTCGCGTGTTTCGTGGATGTTTTCTCCAGTAGAAAGGTCCATCAGTGTATCGCCGCCCCATTTGCAGCTCCACACAGCCTTTTCCACTTCTTCATCGATGGTTGATGTCGTGGCCGAATTGCCGATGTTTGTATTGATTTTTACCAGGAAGTTCCGACCGATAATCATCGGTTCGCTTTCCGGGTGATTGATATTAGCCGGTAATACCGCCCGACCGGCTGCAATCTCATCGCGCACAAATTCCGGTGTGATGTGTGTCTCGATGCCTAGCTCCCGACAGTCCATGTTCTCTCGGATAGCCACATATTCCATTTCAGGTGTCACGATGCCTGCCTTGGCATACGCCATCTGTGTAATTGCCTTTCCAGCTTTGGCACGGTAAGGCAAGGCAATGTGTTCGAAGCGCAGGTGATCCAAACTGTGGTCATCGCGGCGCATCTTACCATATTCCGATGTGATAGAAGGCAGCTGCTCTACATCTCCTCGGCCTGTAATCCAGCTTTCGCGCAGACGCGGTAAGCCTTTCTTCAGATCAATGGTAATGTCTGGATCACTGAACGGTCCGCTTGTATCGTAGATATATACTGGGTCGTTGGGAGTTATCACTTTTTCGCCGTTCACCACATTCACCGTGGGTGTGAGATTCACCTTTTGCATTCCTACGCGGAGAAACGGAAACAGTGTTCCTGTCATATATGCCTTTTCGGCATGAGCATATGCTCTCTTATCTTCTTGCTTCATATTTTTGTTATATTAATAAAGTAAGGGGATTTAACAATAAAAGGGGATCAGTCTAAAAAGGCAGTCAGCGGAGAAGATGCGGTTGCTACCATCGTTTGTCCTACTGTACCGAGACCAGCCTCATAAGCCCGGCGTCCGGCTATTACCGCTTCCTTAAATGCTGTAGCCATTTCCACCGGATGACCGGCTACTGCGATGGCTGTATTGACTAATACTGCCGAGGCTCCCATTTCCATGGCTTCTGCTGCGTGACTCGGTGCCCCGATACCTGCGTCCACCACCACGGGAATATTAGCCTGCTCAATAATGATGCGCAGGAAGTCGCGAGTCTGCAGCCCCTTGTTTGTCCCGATAGGAGCTCCCAATGGCATTACCGTAGCTGCACCGGCTTCTTCCAGGTGTTTGCATAGTGTAGGGTCTGCCTGGCAGTAAGGCAATACTACAAAGCCCAGTTTTACTAACTGTTCTGTAGCTTTCAGCGTTTCAATAGAGTCGGGCAGTAAATAGCGGGGATCTGGATGAATCTCCAGTTTCAGCCAATTGGTACCGAAAGCTTCGCGTGCCATCTGTGCTGCAAACACTGCTTCTTCTGCGTTGCGAACACCCGATGTGTTGGGTAGTAACTGGATGTGCGGGTGTGTAATATGTTTTAACATATCATCCTCTTTGTCATGAAGTTCTATACGCTTCATAGCTACCGTTACCATTTCTGTACCAGAAGCTAGGAGCGATTGCTCCATCGTCTCATTGGAACTGAATTTTCCTGTACCTAGAAATAGGCGGGAGTTGAATTCACGTCCCGCAATTACTAATTTTTCCATATTTTTATTTAGAGATTAAATTTGACATAATAGATTTCATTTCATCCACGGGATTTTCCGATTGCAAGATACTGCTCGAGAGAGCAATACCCGTTACTCCTGTTTGCAGGATGTCCGGTATATCTTCGTTACGGATGCCGCCGATAGCTACGATGGGCAAGTCGATGTTTGTTTCTTTCATCTGTTGCACGATACGGTCATAGCCTTCTAATCCTAAAATCGTACTCAGGTTCTTTTTGGTGGTAGTGTAGCGGAAAGGGCCACACCCTATGTAGTCAGCTCCTGCTGCTGCATGTGCCTCGATATCTTCAAAGGTGTTTGCTGTACCACCGATGATAAATTCATCGCCTAGGAGGTATCGTGCTTCCGCAATAGGTAGGTCATTCTTGCCCAGATGTACGCCGTCGGCGTGGATATCCCTGACTAGTTCTACTTGGTCATCCACTATAAATGTGGCTTCGTATTGACGGCACAACTTCTGTACCTCCAGCGCTACTGAGCGAATGGCTGCTATTGGGGCCTCTTTCATACGGAGTTGAATCCATCGGCAGCCGCCTTCCAGCGCTAACCGTGCTGAATCCAAATAATTGTATTGTTCTGTGAAGTGCGTAATAAATTGCACTGTGCCTTGCCGAAGTATAATTTCTTGTTTTCGATTCATGACTTACCCCCCACACGTTGCTTTAATAATGACAATGGTAGCCCCTTCGGTCAGTGTTACTTCTCCCCATTGGGCGCGAGGAATGATATGGTTATTCATCGCTAATGCTACCCCTTGTTCGGGTAGTGAGAGTTCTTTGGTAAGTTGCAATAAGGTCGATGCCTGCGTATCGCATGTTTTGTTATTGACAGTTACTTTCATATCCTTTTGTATAATTATCTGTTGAGCAACGTTTCTGAAATTACAAAAGGGAAATGCCCCGTAAAAGGGACTTTTAGAGAGAGTTTTTTGATATCCAATTCCTACGGCAGTACTAACTGCATCAGGTTCGAGGGTATAATCTCAGCCTCAGTTATCATGGGCACCCCTTTGTATTCATCGGTTGATATGGGCAAAGGTAAGCATATTCTGTGGAAAAAAGAAAAAAACTAGTAAAAAATCAATGTCTCACGCGTGCGCATAATATTATAATGTGTAGTAAATCTTTACATTAAAAATACGGAAAGATAAGATATGTTGTATAACATATGTGTAAATCAGTTGGTTATGCATGTTTATGAAAAATATTTTAAAAAAATACTTGAATATATTTGGCGGATATATGGATTTGCTCTACTTTTGCATCCGCTTTCGAGAACGAAAGAAATGAAACAAGAGTTCTTTGAGAAATTTATATAAACAATACGTAGTACAAGAGC
>LinusII_BA0109CM-p1__coassemble_1036_pt1 | contig 38702 bp, 30 predicted proteins | sample LinusII_BA0109CM-p1__metabat2_high_PE_035 | metagenome-assembled genome bin LinusII_BA0109CM-p1 | reverse complement strand
GTTGCCGATGGGTAACCTACAGCTCGGCATTTTTTTTGCTGTACTTGGCAAAATTTTAGCTGAACTTTATTTCGCTATCTCCATGGATGGCGGCTTCTAAATGGCAGCTTTTCAAGTGCCATTCCATGGAGTTGATTTTAGTTGATTTCAGTTGATTAAAAACGGTGAAATACTTGACTTCGCCTGTTGGGTGTAGTATATTTGCAGTGCACAGATTTCATGTGACTGGCTGGATTAATACCTTATATTATGAATATACTTTCTTATTTGCGGCGCCTTTGGAACGCCAGGCAGCTTCCGGCTTCTGCTGCCGTATCTCATTCAAAAACCGAGGGAACTGACCGCATGCTCAAGGGCTTGCAGCAGCTGTGTGCTACCTTGCCGCAGGGTGAGGCGGAGGTGTGGCTGCGTAACGGCCAGGTTAATATCTCGCTGCACTGGATTCCGGAGGAAAAACCGCAGGGACTCCCGGGGGAAAAATCCAGGGAAAAATCTCAGGATTCTGCGGGTCTGTATTTCTGGCTGAACGGACAGAATGAGGAGGTGAAGTATGCTGAATTGAAGGAGGATAAGTCGGCTGGTTCACCACAAGGTGTTGATAATCAGCATGCGGATGCAGCTGATACGACGGAACCGGCTGAAAAACCGAGCTGCCAGTTGAAGTCGCTGAAGCAGTTGCTGGGCTATCTGCAGCTGCATTATGCCTTCCGCTACAACCGGCTGACCGACCGCACGGAATGTGCTTATCTGTCGGAAGAAACGGGGCATGAACTGCGTTATCAGCCGGCGGATAACCGCTTGCTGAACAGCATTAGTCTGCAGGTGATGCAGGCCGGTGTTTCTTGCTGGGATCGCGATATAAAACGTTATGTGGAGTCGTCTGAGATTCCGTCTTTCCATCCGTTTACCGCTTATATGGAGCGTCTGCCGCAGTGGGATGGGGTGGACCGTGTATCGGCTTTGGCGCAGCGGGTGTCGGACGATGATACCTGGGTGAAGGCCTTCCATCGCTGGATGCTGGCTACTACAGCACAATGGATGGATAATGGTAATAAAACACAACGGGCCAACAGCGTGGCACCGCTGCTTATCAGTACCCGACAGGGCTTGGGGAAATCTACGTTCTGCCGTCTGCTTTTGCCTTGGGAGTTGCAGGATTATTTTACGGAAAGTTTTGATTTGACCAATCCTTCTTCGGCCGAAAATAAGCTGGCTGCCTTCGGATTGATTAATCTGGATGAATTCGACCGTCTTCCTGTGAGCCGCATGCCGCAGCTGAAGAATCTGATGCAGATGGAGCGGCTGAATATCCGCCGTGCCTACAAGCACAGTGGAGAGCCTTTGCCCCGTATTGCGAGTTTTATCGGTACGAGCAACCGTCGCGACCTGCTGACTGACCGTAGCGGAAGCCGGCGGTTTATCTGTGTGGAGGTGGAGCATGCCATTGACTGCCATACGCCCATTGAATACGACCAATTGTATGCGCAGCTGAAGTATGAACTGATGCGCGGTGAGCGGAGCTGGTTCAGTAAGGAGGAGGAAGCGGCTATTCAGGCTGCCAATGAGGCTTTCTACCGCGTTACACCCGCTGAGGAATTGCTCGGTGAAGCGTTCCAGTTTTGTGATCCGCACGATGAAGGGGCGCATTTGCTTTCTGCCGCCCAGATTTATGCAACGCTCAGGAGTCAGAATCCGGCTGCTTTGAAGGATTGCACGCCGCTGGCCTTCAGCAAGCTGTTGGCTCAGGTAGGGAAGCGCGTGCATACTAAGTATGGGAATGGCTATTGGGTGAAGGTGGTGTAGGTTAAGTGTCAGGACATAAAAAAAGAGGCTTTAAAAAAGCCTCTTTCTGAAAGTACACCCTCAGGGATTCGAACCCTGGACCCACTGATTAAGAGTCAGTTGCTCTACCAACTGAGCTAAGAGTGCATTACCTTTTCGTTTGCGGTTGCAAAGGTAGGTATTTTATTTGGTTCTGCAAATTTTCTGAGAACTTTTTTTATAAAAAATGCGTTTTTTTATTCAAACTCATAGACATCGGAGGGGGTAGTTCTCTTTAAAGCGCAGAGCTGCACGTCTTTACCTACCAGGATGCCTTTCTCTCTTAATTTCCATTCCACTGTCTTATAAGCCAGTTCCGGATGATTGTTGTCTTTGCTCAAGTGGCAGAGCCAGATGTATTTCAGGTGTTCGTTGAAGTTTTCAGCCAGAAAGGTGGCGGTGTCTTCGTTGCTCATGTGTCCGGTAGAGCTGGCTATGCGCTCTTTCAGGTACGCAGGGTAGGTGCCCATGCGCAGCATTTCCTTGTCGTAGTTGGATTCGATAATCAGGTAATTGGCTTTCCGGATGTATTCGGCCGCCGTAGGGGTGATTTCGCCCAGGTCGGTGAGGAACGAGAAGGTTTTGTCGCCGATACGGACGCAGTAGCCCACGTTATCGGTACCATCGTGAGGCACTTCGAAGGAGGTGATCTCAAAATCTTCCAGCTGCATGGGATGGAGTTTTTCCAGGTAGCGCGCGGAGGTGTGCAGCTTCTCGGTCATGCAATAGCTTTTGTTGATGCCCTGATGGATGAGGGCAGTACTGTAGATGGGGATGTTCAGCTTTTCGCCCAGTCCGCCTACTGCCTTGATGTGGTCGGCGTGGTCATGGGTGATGAACACCGCACGGATCATGTCCATGCTGATGCCGGCTTCTTTCAGCCCTTTCTTGATGGTTCGTGCAGCAATGCCTGCATCGATGAGTATTCCGTATGTCTCTGTGCCAATGTAGTAGCAGTTGCCACTGCTTCCGCTGGCCAGACTTAAAAATTTTATTTTCATGCTGATTTTTTTATTGGGACGCAAATATACGCAATTTCTATCAGAAAAATAAAGAGAGTACGCAAAAACGCACTCTCTCTGAGGTTAGCCTGCGGGCTGTATATGAACAATCAGCCGGTATGCTGATTGTTATTTGGCCTGATGAAGGATAAAGGTGGTGGCTCCGATGGTTACGATGGCGTCGTTATCAAGTCGCACCCGGTCTTTATCACCCAGGATTTCGTTGTTGAGGAAGGTGCCGGTCAGGCTGGGGGCATCGCGCAGGGTGTAGATGAGCTGTCCCTGCTTGTTGCGCTTCACGTTGATGATGCAGTGGATGCGGTCCATGCTCATGTCGGAAGTTTCGATGGGTACGTTGATGACGGTACCTACGCAACGGCGGCCTATGACGTTGTCACCTTCCTGCAGCGGAAGGACCTGTTTGAAGCCGAACACGTTTTCTATGACGGTGATGTTGCCGTAGGCTTCACGGAACTCTTCTTCATTGACTTTCTCTTCTTTCTGCGTGGCTTTCATCTTGGTTTTGCCCAAACGGATGCTGAACTGCTTCTTGCAGTGGTCGCAGACAAAGACCAGTGACTGGCCTTCTGTGTATTTGGTTTCATCAAATGTGAGGTAGTTCTCACATTTGGGACAACGGATTCGTTTCATCTTTTCTTTTCTGTTTTAAATAGGAATTAATGCAATACCCAGGCATTCTGATAGGCCTTTTGGGTACGGATGCTTTTCAGAGACTGGTAAGCCTCCTGATGGCTGCGGCAGGTCTGGATGCTGACACGCATCTTGCCTCCGCCTATCAATGCACAGGCGGTAGAGTAGCCGTCTTCTCTGAGCTGTTTGGCCAGTTGGTGGGCATCTGACTCGGTGCTGACGCTGGCTATGATAATGTAATAAGGATTCTCGATGGGCCTGGGCGCTTCTGCCTTGCGGGCCGTGTGTTCAGCAGCGGCTTTCGGTGCAGGCTTGGCAGCGGCTGTATCCGGTACCTGCCGCGGAGTGGATACGGGAGCTACCTTGACCTCTTTGGCCACTACGGGTCTGGTCACTTTGGGATTTTGGGCGGTGGCCAGGTTTACGGGAGTGGTGACCAGGGAAGTCTGGCCGAGTTTGGCAAAGAGCTCACTGGGCATCAGCTGGGCGTAGTTCGACTCTATGACACCGGTGTTTTCTATCGGGGTCGTGATGAGGAAAAACAACAGGATGGCTGCTACCACGCTGGTGACTGAGTGCAGATAGAAGCTACGCTGCACCTGGCGGCGCGAACGCCGGGGTGTGGGTATCACGGGGCTGGCCGGGATAGGAGCTGGCTGCATGACCACCGGCTTGGGCTGCGGCTGAGAGGCCAGCGGACTGAGTTCGGGCAGCTCAAAGCTGCACATACCATATAAATAAGGGGTGGTCAGCTTGTGGTCGTACGGCAGAAAACTGAACGTGTCATAGATGGAGTAGTGCAGCTCGCCGATGTTGGGCAGCTCTACCTTGCCGTCTTCGTGCAACTGGTGGAGCAGCTGCGATACCTGATATTCTACCCGCCGGGTGGCATCCGAAAAGCTGGTGCCGTAGACGGAAGCATAGGACTGGACCAGAAGACCGTCATTCATCTTCAAACTCGGATTAAACCCGATGACGCGGGTAGGCGGAAGGAGTTGGTGGGGTTCGTCTGTTGCCTGTGTCGATGAGGTGTAGTGACCCACAAATCCGCCTAAACCGGGAACGATTACACAATCGTTCTCCAATAATAATGCTTCTATGTGCTGTGCCAATTCAATCATGCTACAAAAATAATGAATTTATAGAACAAACGAAAAAAAATGGCTATTTTTGCATGGTTTTTAATCTTGTTACATAAGAAAATGAATTATATACAGACTGAAATTGACGGTGTATGGGTCATCGAACCGAAAGTGTTCCAGGATGCCCGGGGTTATTTTATGGAAGCCTTTAAGGAAGAGGAGTTCCGGGCTCATGTAGGGGATGTGCATTTTGTGCAGGACAATGAATCTCGTTCTTCTTTTGGCGTGCTGCGCGGTCTGCATTTCCAGAAAGGGGAATTCAGCCAGGCTAAGCTGGTGCGCGTCATCAAAGGACGGGTTCTGGATGTAGCGGTGGATCTGCGCCGTCAGTCGCCTACCTTTGGACGCTATGTCAGCGTGGAACTGAGCGAAGAGAATAAGCGTCAGTTCTTTATCCCGAGGGGATTTGCCCATGGTTTCCTGGTGCTGAGTGAGGATGCTATCTTTACTTATAAAGTGGACAATGCCTATGCTCCGCATGCGGAAGCGTCTATCCGTTATGATGATGAGACCATTGGCATTGACTGGCCGGTGGCGGCCGACCAGCTGCTGCTTTCTCCGAAGGATGAACAGGCGCTGGCGTTTAAGGATGTGGAATATTTTGATTGATCTATGCGGATTGCAATCGTTGGTACGGGGTATGTAGGCCTGGTTACGGGCACCTGTTTTGCAGAAATCGGCGTGCATGTGGTGTGCGTGGATAATAATCTGCAGAAGGTGAAGGCGCTGAAGGAGGGCCGCATTCCCATTTATGAAAACGGACTGGAGGAGATGGTGAAGCGGAATGTGAAGGCGGGACGCCTGCATTTTACCGATTCGCTGGAAAGTTGTATCCAGGAGGTGGAAGTGGTGTTTTGTGCGGTGGGCACTCCGCCGGACGAGGACGGCAGTGCGGACTTGAGCTATGTGCTGGAGGTGGCACGGACGGTGGGCCGCCTGATGACGAAGTATGTGCTGGTGGTGACCAAGAGTACGGTGCCGGTAGGTACGGCCCGCAAGGTGCGCGCGGCAATAGAAGAGGAACTGGCCCGGCGCGGGCTGGACATCGCGTTTGATGTGGCTTCCAACCCGGAATTTCTGAAAGAGGGAAATGCTATTCAGGATTTTATGAGCCCGGACCGTGTGGTGGTGGGCGTGGAGTCGGAACGGGCCCGGCGACTGATGACGAAACTTTACAAGCCGTTTCTGCTGAATAACTTCCGGGTGATTTTCATGGACATTCCTTCGGCGGAGATGACGAAGTATGCGGCCAATTCTATGCTGGCCACGCGTATCAGTTTTATGAATGATATAGCCAACTTGTGTGAACTGGTGGGAGCGGATGTCAATAAGGTGCGCAGCGGTATCGGTTCGGATACGCGCATCGGGCGGAAGTTCCTGTATCCTGGCATCGGCTATGGGGGCTCCTGTTTTCCGAAGGATGTGAAGGCGCTGATCAAAACGGCCGAGCAGAACGGCTATGAGATGAGGGTGCTGAAGGCGGTGGAAGAGGTGAATGAGGCTCAGAAAGGGGTACTGTTTGAGAAACTGGAGGCTCACTGGGCCGGTGAACTGAACGGCAAGACTGTGGCTCTCTGGGGATTGGCCTTTAAACCGGAAACGGATGATATGCGTGAGGCGCCGGCTCTGATCCTGATAGACCGGCTGCTGAAGGCGGGATGCAGGGTACGGGTGTATGACCCGGCTGCTCTGGAGGAATGCCGGCGCAGAGTGGGGGATAAGGTGTATTATGCCCAGGATATGTATGATGCCGTGCTGGATGCCGATGCGCTGTTGCTGGTCACTGAATGGAAGGAGTTCCGTTTGCCTTCGTGGGCGGTTATCCGGAAATCCATGCGTCATCCTCTGGTGCTCGACGGACGTAATATTTATGAAAAGAAGGAACTCGAGGAGTTAGGCTTTGTGTACCACTGCATCGGATTGTGATGAGGGTGGAAAGATAGGAATCAGAATGAGGGTGCATCCGTTTTTTTTGAACGGCACCCTCATTTTTTTTTGACGGGTTTTATTTTTTGTTTTTCCGTTTTTTCCGGTAGCCCGACTTTTTCTGAGCTTCGCGCGGGCTGTATTCCGGGGCTTCCCCTAATTCTGCGGGAACTGCGATCTTGTAGATGGTTTTATCCAGGAATCTTTCGATAGACTTGAATTGGGTCTGCTCTTTTTCGCTGACAAAGGTCAGTGCCACTCCGTCGTTATTGGCACGGGCGGTACGACCGATGCGGTGTACATAATCTTCGCTGTCGTGCGGTACGTCGTAGTTGATGACCAGGCGGATGTCATCGATGTCAATCCCTCTCGCTACAATGTCGGTCGCTACCAGGATGTTGATGCGGCCGGCCTTGAACTCATGCATCACTTCTTCGCGCTGCGACTGCTCCAGGTCGGAGTGCATTTCTCCTACATTCAGCTTCATCTGTTTCAGTGATTTGGTCACTTCTTTGACTTTCAGCTTGGAAGAGGCAAAGATGATGACCCGTTCCGGCTGCTGTTCGGCAAAGAGGCTGCGGATGATGCCCAGTTTCTGATGCTCATAGCACACATAGGCTGCCTGGATGATTTTTTCGGCCGGCTTGGAAACAGCCAGCTTCACTTCTTCCGGGTGGTGCAGAATGGTTTGGGCCAACTGCTGGATTTTGGCCGGCATCGTGGCCGAGAACATAATGGTCTGGCAGGTCTCGGGCAGGTGCTTGGCTATCTGCATGATGTCTTCGTAGAATCCCATATCGAGCATGCGGTCGGCCTCATCCAGAATGAAATAAGATACCCTGGATAAATCGACATACCCCAGGCTGAGGTGGGCAATCAGACGGCCGGGCGTGGCAATCACGACATCTGCCCCCAGGGTCAGTCCGCGCTTTTGCTGTTCAAACAGGATTCCGTCGTTTCCTCCATAAACAGCTACGCTGGATACGGGCAGAAAGTAGGAGAAACCTTCCATCTGCTGGTCTATCTGCTGCGCAAGTTCGCGTGTGGGAGCCATGACTATGCAGTTGATGGAATCTTCGGGGTGGCTTTCCTCCGAAAGCTTGTTCAAGATAGGCAGCAGGTAAGCGGCCGTTTTCCCGGTACCGGTCTGTGCTACAGCAATCAGGTCCTTGCCTTCCAGAATAATGGGGATGGACTTTTCCTGAATGGGGGTACAGTCTTCAAATCGCATAGCATCCAGTGCATCCAGCACGGAATCATTGAGGGGTAAATCCGTAAATTTCATGATTTATTTCATTTATATTTATTTCATGTCAATGTAGGAATCTTTGAATCCCAGGAAATACAGCACACCGTCCAGTCCGATGGTGTTGATGGATTGTTTGGCGTTGGCCACCACCTTGGGCTTGGCATGAAAGGCGATGCCCAGACCGGCAACGCCCAGCATCGGCAGGTCGTTGGCCCCGTCGCCTACGGCAATGGTCTGTGCAATGTCTACCTTTTCCACCTGAGCGATCAGACGCAGGAGTTCGGCTTTCCGCTTGCCGTCTACTACATCACCCAGGTAGCGTCCGGTCAGTTTGCCGTCTACGATTTCCAGTTCGTTGGCATAGACATAGTCAATGCCGTATTTCTGCTGGAGGTATTGGCCGAAATAGGTGAATCCTCCGGATAGAATGGCTATTTTGTAGCCGTATTTTTTCAGGACGAACATCAGGCGGTCTACCCCCTCGGTGATGGGGAGGTTTTCTGCAATCTCCTGCATGACAGAAGCATCGAGTCCTTTGAGCAGGGCAACGCGCTGGCGGAAACTCTCTATAAAATCTATTTCGCCGCGCATGGCGCTTTCGGTAATGGCTTTTACTTCATCGCCCACTCCGGCACGGATGGCCAGCTCGTCTATCACCTCGGTTTCAATGAGCGTAGAGTCCATATCAAAGCAGATGAGACGGCGCATGCGGCGATACATGTTGTCCAGCTGGAAGGAGAAGTCCATTTCCAGCTCGCCCGCCAGCTGCATGAGCTGTTCCTGCATGGCGATACGGTCTTTGGGGGTGCCGCGCACCGAGAGTTCGATGCAGGCACGGGTGCGTGCCTCATGGCCGTGCAGGGGAATACGTCCGGTGAGACGCTTGATGGCATCGATGTTCATGCCCTGTTCGGCCAGGATGCGGGTCACGGCAGCAATCTGGCGGGCAGACAGCTGACGGCCCAGCAGGGTGAGGATGTAACGGTTCTTGCCCTGCATGTTGACCCATTCGTCGTATTCTTCGGAACTGATCGGATAGAAGCCGATAGAAACCCCCAGTGCGGTGGCTTTAAACAGTAGTTCCTTCATGATGAAACCGGAAAATTCTTCTTTGGTCATGCAGAGGATGCCCAAGGATAATGTGTTGTGTATATCTGCCTGACCTATATCAAGAATGGTTGCATCATACTTTGCCAGGATTTCTGTAATCGAAGCCGTCAATCCGGGACGGTCTTCGCCTGTAATACGTATTAATATTAACTCTGTATCTAGCGGCTGTTCCATAATGAATGCATGTTCTATATAGTTTACCGCAAAGATAGTCATAAAATTGGATAAGAAAGAGAATGTGACGGGATATTTTGAAGGATTTTGAGGGCTTCTGGGGAAAAGAAAGGACGTTTTATATGCTGAATAACATAAAAATCGGCTTAAAAAAGTCAGTTTTTTGCTTGTTTATTTGGACTTTAATCAGGGAAATATGTACCTTTGCCGCGATTTCATTATGGAAGATGCTGTGATTCAGCTACATCAGCAGAAAAATGGCATGAGAGAAAAGAAGGGTCCGGGAGAAATCATTGCCGGCGGCAATCCCGGATAGTATTAATCAAAATCGTATTACATGAAGTATGTAAAATGGTTTTTTGTTGTATTACTAATTGGTTCCTTGACATCTTTTGTCAGTATAAACAAACCCAACAGAGGTTTGAATGTAGGTGATATGGCGCCGGATTTCAGCATCCGTGCCGTATCGGCTGAAAAGTCTGTGCTTCGCCTGAAGGATATGCAGGGGAAGTATGTGCTCATCAGTTTTTGGGCAAGCTATGATGCTCCGTCGCGTATGCGGAATGCTTGTCTGAGCAATGTGCTCAGAATGGCTGCCCCTGAGAATGTGGAACTGGTTTCTGTGTCGTTCGACGATTTTCAGTCGGTGTTTGAAGAAACCGTTCGTAAGGACCGAATAGTTACACCCACCTGTTTTGCCGAAACGGAAGGCGAGTCTTCGGACTTGTTCAGAAAGTATGGGCTGGACCGTGGCTTTACAAACTATTTATTGGACGATCGAGGTGTGATCATTGCCAAGAACGTCGCTGCTTCTGATCTTTTATCTTATTTGGATTGATCAAAAAAAACTAAGGAATTGAATACAACAAAAAAACCCCTCCTGAATGAGCGTGATGCTCTTCGGGCGGGGCTATTTTTTTACAGGGCCTGTCTGTGTCCGGTTATTTCGGTGCCTTGCGGTACAGGTAGAAGGCGATGAAGGCATAGAGCAGGTTGGGTATCCAGACTGCGATAAACGGAGGTACATTGCCGTTGACTGCAAAGGTAGAAGCAATGGTCTGGAACAGGATGTAGGAGAAGCTGAGTCCTAATCCGATACCCAGATGGAGTCCCATGCCCCCTTTGCTTTTCTTGGACGACAGGGATGCCCCGATCAGAGTCAGGATGAATGAGGCAAACGACATGGCGATTCGCTTGTGGTACTCAATCTCAAACTCCTTGATGTTGGCAAATCCCCGCTGCTTCTGGCGGTCAATGTATTCGCTCAGCTGGGGACTGGTAAGCATCTCCTGCTGGTTTTTGGATATCAGGAAGTCGGCCGGTTCCATAAACAGGATGGTGTCTATCTCTTCGCCCTTGGTGATGCTTTCTTTCATCCCGTCCATCTGGCGGATCATGTAATCACGGATTTTCCACTTGTGTGTGGCCGTGGTATCATAGGTGATAGAACGCGCCGTGAGGTGGGATACCAGCTGTCTGCCGTTAAATTTGTCGAGAGAAAAGCGGTAACCGGTTTTGTTATAATCCTCATACCGGTCGATGTAGGCAATGACTCCCGAGTCTACCTCCAGCTGGATGTTACGGGCGGTACTCTTTTTTCGCGGCTTGTAATACTTGTCCTCGAAATTGATGCGTGTCACACTGCCTTCAGGGATGACGTAGGAGCCCAGGTAAAAGGTAACGATGGCAATGATGCCTGCCGATACCATGTAGGGACGCAGCATCCGCTTAAAGCTCATTCCGGTAGAGAACATGGCGATGATCTCTGAGTTCTCTGCCAGTTTGGAGGTGAAAAAAATCACCGCGATGAAGACAAACAGCGGGCTGAACAGGTTGGCAAAGTAGGGGATGAAGTTCATGTAGTAATCAAAGATGATGGCACTCCACGGCGCATCGTGCGACATGAAGCGGTCCATCTTCTCATTGAAGTCGAATACCACCGCGATGGAGATAATCAGCGCGATGGCAAAGACATACGTTCCCAGGAACTTCTTGATAATATAGTAATCAATCCGTTTGAGATACCCTATTTTAGGCCATTTTATGTGGTTCCAGATTTTTCTCATAATCGTGTGGATACGCGTTTCACCATCATGGGTTTCCAGGTAGAGAAGTCGCCGGCAATGATATGCTTGCGGGCTTCACCGACCAGCCACAGGTAGAATGCCAGGTTGTGAATGGAGGCAATCTGCATGGCCAGCAGTTCCTGGGCATGGAAGAGGTGACGCAGGTAAGCTTTGCTGTACAAAGTATCTACATAGGAGGCTCCGTCTGCTTCAATGGGCGAGAAGTCGGTTTCCCACTTTTTATTGCGCATGTTGATGATGCCGTCCTTGGTAAAGAGCATGCCGTTCCGTCCGTTACGGGTCGGCATCACGCAGTCGAACATGTCCACGCCGCGTTCTATTCCTTCCAGGATATTGACAGGAGTTCCCACTCCCATCAGATAACGGGGTTTGTCTTTCGGCAGGATTTCGTTGACCAGCTCAATCATCTCATACATCTTTTCGGTGGGTTCGCCTACGGCCAGACCGCCGATGGCATTGCCTTCAGCTCCCTTGGATGCGATGAACTCGGCCGAGCGCTTGCGCAGGTCGGGATATACGCAGCCCTGCACAATGGGGAAGAGTGACTGGTGATAGCCATATTTCGGCTCCGTTTCATTGAACCGCTTCAGGCAGCGGTCCAGCCAGCGGTGTGTCATCTCCATCGATTTTTTGGCGTATTCATAATCGGCATCACCGGGTGTGCACTCATCGAAGGCCATCATGATATCCGCTCCGATGGTGCGCTCTATATCCATGACTTTTTCGGGCGTGAAAATGTGCTTGCTGCCATCTATGTGAGAGCGGAATTCAGCCCCTTCTTCGCGCAGCTTGCGGATGCCCGAGAGAGAAAATACCTGGAAACCGCCGCTATCGGTCAGCATGGGCCGGTCAAAGCCGTTGAATTTATGCAGCCCCCCGGCTTTTTCAATGACGTCCAAACCGGGACGCAGGTACAGATGATAGGTGTTTCCCAGGATAATCTGTGCCTGAATGTCTTCTTTCAATTCGGTGAGATGGACTCCCTTGACACTGCCCAGGGTACCCACCGGCATGAAAATGGGAGTTTGAATCTGTCCGTGGTCGGTCGTGATGAGACCGGCACGGGCATTGCTCTTACTATCGGTATACTGTAATTCGAATGTCACTGTCTGATGTTTTTTAAGTTATGGTTACGACTGTTGGCTGCTGGCGGAATGCTGGCTGAAATCCACCGGATTTTGCACCTTCTCTTCCAGCAGGGCCAGTTGAAATACCTCCTGAATGTCTTTCACAAAATGGAAAGTCAATCCTTTCAGGTAGATTTCCTGAATTTCCTCGATGTTCTTGCGGTTTTCTTCGCACAGGATAATTTCCTTGATGCCTGCCCGTTTGGCTGCCAGGATTTTTTCCTTGATGCCGCCTACCGGCAATACCTTGCCCCGCAGGGTGATTTCGCCTGTCATGGCCAGATTGGCTTTCACTTTACGCTGGGTAAAGGCCGATGCGAGGGAGGTAGCCATCGTGATACCTGCCGACGGTCCATCTTTGGGGATGGCCCCTTCGGGCACATGCACATGGATGTTCCAGTTCTCGAAGATCGACTCGTCAATCTGCAGGGATGCGGCATGTGCACGGATGTATTCCAGAGCCAGCATGGCTGATTCCTTCATCACATCGCCCAGATTTCCGGTCAGAGTCAGCCGGCCGCCTTTGCCGCGGCTCAAACTGGTTTCGATAAAGAGTATTTCACCTCCTACGGCAGTCCAGGCCAGACCGGTTACCACTCCGGCATATTCATTACCCTGGTACTTGTCGCGTGAGTATTCTTCCGCTCCCAGGAAACTGTACAGGTCGGCCGGCTTGATTTCAGTTTTCTCCAGGTAGCCGTCTTTGGCATATTGGAGGGCCGATTTGCGCAATACCTTGCCGATCTTCTTTTCCAGTTCGCGCACCCCGCTTTCCCGGGTGTAAGATTCGATGATCTTTTCGAGGGTAGCCTTGGGCAACTTCACATCCGTCTTTTTCAGTCCGTTGGCTTCCAGTTCCTTGGGAACCAGGTGGCGGCGGGCAATCTCGATCTTTTCTTCCGTGATGTAACCGCTCACCTCGATGAGTTCCATGCGGTCGAGCAGAGGTCCCGGAATGGTATTCAGGTTATTGGCCGTAGCAATAAACATGACCTTAGACAAGTCATAGTCTACATCCAGGTAATTATCATGGAAAGTGGTGTTCTGTTCGGGATCCAGCACTTCGAGCAATGCAGATGACGGATCTCCCTGACGGTCAGAACTTACCTTGTCGATTTCGTCCAGGATAAATACCGGGTTGGAAGAGCCGGCCTTGATCAGCCCCTTGATAATGCGTCCGGGCATTGCCCCGATATAGGTCTTGCGGTGACCGCGGATTTCCGCTTCGTCATGCACGCCACCCAGCGACATGCGGACATATTTCCGCTTCAAGGCTGCTGCAATAGAGCGTCCCAGTGAGGTTTTTCCTACTCCCGGAGGGCCGTAGAGGCAGATGATGGGCGACTTCATGTCTCCCTTCAACTTCAATACCGCCAGGTGTTCCAGGATACGTTCTTTTACTTTCTCCAGGCCGTAATGATCTTTGTTCAAGGTCTTTTCCGCATGGTTCAAGTTGGCATTATCCTGCGTATATTTGCCCCAAGGCAGGCTCAGCATAGTCTGCAGATAGGTTAGCTGTACGCTGTAGTCGGGCGACTGCACATGCGTGCGTTCCAGTTTGTCGACTTCCTTCAGGAAAACCGCCTTCACTTCCGGACTCCACTGGATGGTTTCCGCCTTGCGGCGCATCTCATTGATTTCCTGCTCCTGTCCATTGCCGCCCAGTTCATCCTGGATGGTTTTGATCTGCTGCTGCAGGAAATACTCGCGCTGTTGCTGGTCGATGTCCTGACGCACACGCAGCTGGATAGTCTCTTTGATTTCAGCCAGCTGGATTTCACGGTTCAGCTTCTGGAGGAGCTTATAGGCTCTCTCTTGAAGCGAACTGATGCTGAGCAGTTCAATCTTCTCATCCTTCTTAAACGGCCAGTTGCTACAGATGAAGTTAATCAGGATAATGCTGCTGTCCATATTCTTGATGGCAAAGACTGAGTCTTGAGGAAGAACATCGCTGCTTTTGATAGAACGGATGGCTGTCTCCTTGATAGAGTCGGAGAGTGCCATGAATTCCTTGTCGCCTTTAGGAGGGAACTCTTCGGCCAGCGTAGCAGTGCGTGCCTTCAGATAAGGTTCCGTCTGCGTAACGTCTTCTATCATGATGCGTTTTACTCCCTGGAGGATGACATTCGTAGTCTGGTCCGGCATCTCCAGGATGCGGATAATCTTGGCCACTGTACCGATGGGGTGCAGATCTTCCAGGGCGGGCTGTTCAGTATCGGGAGATTTCTGGCATACCACTGCAATATAGTGATTTTTCTTCTCAGCTTCACGAACCAACTTCAAGGAACTTTTTCTTCCTACAGTTACCGGCATGAAAACTCCCGGGAATAATACCATATTCCGCAATGGCAATACAGGCAGAACTTCATCTACTTCAGCTTGCATCAGCTGCTCTTCATTTCCTTCAAAATCGGCAATGACCGAAATTGAATTTCCACCTTTTTCTTCTATGTCGTCAAAATAATCAGTCTTTTTCTTCATTGTTCTTTAGTTTATTTCTCTTTGGCTGGTAAAGAAAGTATCTGCAAAGTTAATTGATTTTCTTCATATAAAGGAGAAGTTTTATAAAAAAGATGAAGGGGATGGGAAAAAGTGTAACGTAAAATTATATCTAAAAATAACGGATATAAAAAAAGAGCCTAATCTGAAACAGATTAGGCTCTTTTTGTCGGGGTAGCGGGATTCGAACCCACGACCCCCTGCTCCCAAAGCAGGTGCGCTAACCGGACTGCGCTACACCCCGAATTGCTTTATCATGTTGTGTTCCTTTTCAAAAGCGATGCAAAGATATGGCATTTTTTTATAACCTCCAAATGTTTTCGCGATTTTCTTTAAAAAAATTACATTTTTAGGTAAAAATCGCCGGTTAATGCCCGATAATCGGCTGAATATTCTCCATTATCAGTGTTTATATAGAGTTTTTCTTCCTGAAACGGATGCAGTGGATCGGTGCCCAACTGAAGCAACAGGCGACGGCAAGGCTTCTGGGGTTTGGAAAATACACGCAGGCAGTGATACCGGTATAATCCGTTGGTTCCGGCTGCCTCCATGACGTGGGGTTCTAATTCTGCCGGGATGATAAGAGCCAGGCTTCCGTCCGGCTCAAGCAGGGTCAGTGCCTGGCGGAACAGGCTCTCGTAATTGAGCCCACCTGCATGCCGGGCGGTGTTTCTCTGCCGGTCGGGGCAGTGGAGTGCATCGATAAAATAGGGCGGATTGGATACGATGAGGTCGTATCGGTGACTGGGAGCATAGTGCAGGAAGTCGGTATGGCAGATGCTGATGCGGTCGGACCAGGGTGATTGCAGCACGTTCTCCCGAGCCTGGCTTGCAGCGGCATCATCTATTTCGACCCCGGTAATTTCGGCTTTTCCGGTGCGTTGTGCCAGCTGTAAAGCTACGAGACCGGTGCCGGTACCTACATCCAGGATACGCTGACAGCCGGAAACCGGTGCCCAAGCCCCTAAAAGAACTCCATCGGTGCCCACTTTCATGGCGCAACGGTCATGGTGGACGGTGAACTGCTTGAATTGAAAGAAGGATTGAGACATAAAGTGAAGTGATGTATAAATGTGAAGCGGCCGCTCTTCTCAACCGAGGAACGACCGCTGAATCGATTTATCAAACTACATTTTATTTTCTTATTTTATAATGCCTAATTCTTTAAAGCATTTAGTCAGTTTTTCTACTGCGTAGTCTACTTGCTCTTGAGTGTGAGTAGCCATCAGCGCTACGCGTACCAGCGTGTCCTGAGGAGCACAGGCAGGCGGAATAACCGGATTGATAAAGATTCCTTCATCAAAGGCCATCTTGGTGACTACGAATGTCTTTTCGGCATCACGCACATACAAAGGAATGATGGGCGATTCGGTTTCTCCGATTTCAAAGCCAGCTTCGCGGAACTTTGTCAAAGCATAGTTGGTGATTTTCCATAAGTTTTCAATACGTTCCGGCTCCGATTTGATGATGCGGATCGCTTCACGCGCAGCAGCGGTAGCGGCCGGTGTGCTGCTAGCCTGGAAAATATAAGAGCGGGCGCTGTGGCGCAACCAGTTGATCACTTCCTTATCGCCGGCAATAAAACCTCCGATAGAAGCCAGTGACTTGCTGAAAGTACCCATAATCAGGTCTACCTCGTCCGTCACTCCGAAATGATCGCAGACTCCGCGTCCCTGCTTGCCGAACACACCTAATCCATGTGCTTCGTCTACATAAATGCTGGCATTGTATTTCTTTTTCAGACGGACAATTTCCGGCAGGTTGGCCAGGTCGCCTTCCATGGAGAAAACGCCGTCTACAACAATCAGTTTCACAGCATTGGGTTCACATTTTTGAAGTTGCAGTTCCAGGTCTTCCATGTCATTGTGCTTATACTTCAGCTGGGTAGCAAATGAAAGACGGCGTCCGTCCACGATAGAAGCATGGTCACGGTCGTCACAGATGATATAGTCACCACGGCCTACAACGGCAGGAATGATCCCTTCGTTGACTGTAAATCCGGTAGAGAAGCACAAGGCTTCGTCTTTTCCGACAAATTCAGCCAGTTCTTTTTCCAGTTCCACATGTATGTCGAGCGTTCCGTTCAAGAAACGAGAACCAGCACATCCTGTTCCATATTTATCTGTGGCTGCCTTGGAGGCATCAATGATGCGTTGGTCATAAGTGAGGCCCATATAGGCATTCGAACCGAACATCAATACCTTTTTACCATCCATCTCTACCTCTGTGTCCTGATGGCTGTTGATCGTGCGAAAATAAGGGTAAACCCCTTTTGCCATATATTGTTGCGGCAAATCATATTTCGCAAATTTTTCTTTAAGTAAACCCATTTTATGTATAAATATTAAACTCTATATACCTTGTTCTTTGAAAACAGGGGGCAAAGATAGTAATTTCTGTTGTTATTCACTGCTTTTCTCTGAAAAAAGTAACACTGCCTGGATTAATATTGTTGCAGATAGCACAAAATTCATCGATTTATATTAATTTTGCGTGTCTGAAACTAAAAACGTGGATAGAGAATTCTGCATGGATAAAGAGAAGAAGAAAATAGTGTTTGTAGTAAATCCGATCTCTGGTACACAAGGCAAGGAACAGATTCTGAAATGGATAGGAGAACGGTTGGATGAGGAACAATACACACAGGAAATCCTTTATACCCAATATGCCGGTCATGCGTCAGAAATTGCCGCAGAGAAGGTAAAGGAAGGAGCATGGGCTGTGGTGGCGATAGGAGGGGACGGGACCATCAATGAGATAGCCCGCTCTCTGGTTCATTCCAATACGGCTCTGGGCATCATTCCCTGCGGATCGGGCAACGGGCTGGCGCGCCATCTCCATATTCCGATGGATGCGAAGAAAGCCATAGACATCATTTTCCAGGATTCTGTGGAAGTCATTGATTATGGCATGATTAACCAGCTGCCTTTTTTCTGTACCTGCGGGGTGGGATTTGATGCTTTTGTCAGCCTGAAGTTTGCAGAGTCAGGCCGGAGAGGTCCGCTGACTTACCTGGAGAAAATGCTGAAGGAATGTTTGAGTTACCGTCCGGAAACCTATGAAGTGGAGATGGATGGCAGTACCATGCGCTATAAGGCTTTCCTCATAGCATGTGGCAATGCGTCGCAATATGGCAACAATGCCTATATTGCTCCACAGGCTACTCTGAACGACGGGCTGCTGGATGTAACGATTCTGGAACCGTTTACCATGCTGGATATTCCGACGCTGGCTTTCCAGCTGTTTAACCGGACCATTGACCAGAACAGCCGTATCAAGACTTTCCGCTGCCAGTCTTTGAAGATTCACAGGCATAAGGCGGGGGTGGCACATTATGATGGTGATCCGGTAACGATGGGGGAACACATCGAAGTGCAGATTGTGAAGCAGGGGCTGAAGGTGCTGGCTCCGCCCATTGTGCAGAAGGAAATCCCCCTGGTGAAGAAGGAATCAGCCAAAGTGCTTCAGATGGCACAGGAATACATTCAGGACCTGAAGCATAAAAACGGGGCTTTGGTGGAAGATCTGGCTCATAAAAACAAGATTATGCTGGAGAAAATCAACGAGAAACTGAAAATGAAGAATTGAAACGTGTTTGTTTCCCGTAAATTTTCTATTTTTGCAGCGAAAACAAACACCTTATTATATATATTAATCAGAGTGAACTTATAAATCATATATAAAAATGTATAGAACGCATACTTGCGGAGAACTTCGGATCTCCGATGTCAATAAAGAGGTGACGCTGTCCGGATGGGTACAGCGCAGTCGCAAGATGGGGGGAATGACTTTTGTTGACCTTCGCGACCGTTATGGCATTACTCAGCTGGTTTTTAATGAAGAAAACAACGCCGAACTTTGTGAACAGGCTAATCATTTAGGACGTGAATATGTGATTCAGATTACGGGAATCGTGAATGAGCGTTTCAGTAAAAATGCCAATATCCCTACGGGTGACATTGAAATCATTGTGTCTGACCTGAAGGTGCTGAATGCCGCTATGACTCCTCCGTTTACCATCGAGGACAATACGGATGGTGGAGATGATATCCGTATGAAATACCGTTACCTGGATTTGCGCCGAAATGCAGTCCGTAAGAATCTGGAACTGCGTCATAAAATGACGATTGAGGTGCGCAAATATCTGGATAGTAAAGGTTTTATTGAAGTGGAAACACCACTTCTCATCGGTTCTACTCCGGAAGGAGCCCGCGACTTTGTGGTGCCTTCACGCATGAATCCGGGACAGTTTTATGCTCTTCCGCAAAGCCCGCAGACTCTGAAACAGCTGTTGATGGTGTCTGGCTTTGACCGTTATTTCCAGATTGCCAAATGTTTCCGTGACGAAGACCTCCGGGCAGACCGTCAGCCTGAGTTTACTCAGATTGACTGTGAAATGTCTTTCGTAGAGCAGGATGATGTGATCGAACTGTTTGAAGGCATGGCTAAGTATCTGTTCAAGGAATTAAGAGGTGTGGAACTGACAGAGCCGTTTATGCGGATGCCGTGGGCAGATGCCATGAAGTATTATGGTAGCGATAAACCGGACTTGCGCTTTGGCATGAAATTCGTGGAACTGATGGATATCATGAAGGGACACGGCTTTGGAGTATTTGACAATGCAGCCTATATCGGCGGTATCTGTGCAGAAGGGGCAGCCCACTACACCCGTAAGCAGCTGGATGCGTTGACTGAGTTTGTGAAACGTCCGCAGATCGGCGCTAAGGGCATGGTATATGCTCGTGTGGAAGCTGACGGCAATGTGAAATCCAGTGTAGATAAATTCTATTCACAGGAAGTGCTGCAGCAGATGAAAGAAGCTTTTGGTGCCAAGCCGGGTGATTTGATACTGATTTTGAGCGGAGATGATGCCATGAAAACACGCCGTCAACTCTGTGAACTTCGTCTGGAAATGGGTAACCAGCTGGGACTCCGCGACAAGAACCAGTTTGCTCTGTTGTGGGTTGTAGACTTCCCGATGTTTGAATGGAGTGAAGAAGAAGGTCGTCTGATGGCTATGCACCATCCTTTCACTCATCCGAAAGAAGAAGATATTCCTTTGTTGGATACTGATCCGGCAGCAGTGCGTGCTGATGCGTATGATATGGTATGCAACGGTATTGAAGTAGGGGGTGGCTCTATCCGTATACATGATGCCAAGTTGCAGGCTAAGATGTTTGAAATCCTGGGCTTTACTCCTGAAAAGGCAGAAGAACAGTTTGGCTTCCTGATGAATGCCTTTAAGTATGGTGCACCTCCTCATGGAGGTCTGGCTTATGGCCTGGACCGTTGGGTAAGTATCTTTGCGGGTCTGGACAGTATCCGTGACTGCATTGCTTTCCCGAAAAACAATAGCGGCCGTGACGTCATGCTGGATGCTCCTGGATTTATTGACCAGAAGCAATTGGATGAATTGAATCTGATCGTGGATGTAAAAGAATAATCCCGCCGGATAAAACTGTAAAAACAAGGAAGAGAATAGTGAAGGAAAGTACACGGATAATTCGATTTGCAGCAGTGGGCACGCTGAATGCGCTGATTGCCGCCATGACTGTATGGATTATGATGGACGTGTGCCACATCAACTATTTGATTTCCAACATAACGGCTTATACATTGGCTCAAATCCATAATTTCGTATGGAGCAAGTTCTGGATTTTTCCGAGCCGGCAGCAAAAAAGCAACACCTGGAAGCAGGTGTTGCTTTTCTCTATTGCTTTCGGAATAGCCTATGGAGCCCAATTCCTGTTTCTCATTACCTTGGTCGAAGCCTTGAACTGGAATGAGTATGTATCACAATTCTGCGGCCTGTTCATCTACGGGGCCGTCAATTTCCTGTTGAATAAACGGATTACTTTTGCCTGAAAAAACGGACCGGAAAAACGGCTTCCTGGAGATTAGTCCAAGAAGCGTTTGGTAATGCCTTCATATGCATCAATTCTACGGTCACGCAAGAAAGGCCACCAGCGGCGCACATTCTCACTGCGTTCCATATCAATCTCTACCACCATATTTTCAGGACGGTCATTGGATGCTTGTGCCAAGAGTTCGCCTTGCGGTCCAGCTACAAAACTGTTTCCCCAGAACAGAATGCCATTGGTTGCTCCCGACGGGTCTTTTTCATGTCCTACGCGGTTTACTGAAATAACCGGCAATCCGTTGGCTACAGCATGTCCGCGCTGAGAGATGATCCAGGCATTTAACTGGCGGAGCTGTTCTTCTTTGGTATCCGTCAGAGACCAGCCGATAGCAGTAGGATAAATCAGCAGTTCGGCTCCTTTCAGTGCCATGAGTCGGGCAGCTTCCGGATACCATTGGTCCCAGCAAACCAGCACGCCCAACTTACCCAGCGAAGTCTGGATCGGTTCAAAACCTAAATCACCGGGGGTGAAGTAGAATTTTTCATAAAAACCAGGATCGTCCGGAATGTGCATTTTGCGATATTTACCGGCAATGCTTCCGTCGCGGTCGAATACAACGGCTGTGTTGTGATAGAGACCGGTAGCCCGTTTTTCAAACAGGGATGTAATCAATACAATGTGGTTGGCTGCTGCCAGCTCTGAATAGAATCCGGTGGAAGGGCCGGGGATAGGTTCTGCCAAATCAAACAGATCAGTATCTTCTGTCTGACAGAAATACAAGGAGTTGTGCAGTTCTTGCAATACCACCAGCTGTGCTCCATGAGCAGCACATGCCTCAATATTCTTGGCTAAATTCATCAGATTGCTGCGAAGGTCAGCCGTATTGTTTTGTTGGATAATTCCTACTTTAATTTTTTTCATTGCGAATAAATGATTGAATGATTACAATTAACGTATGTCTTTAAAATGATATAACACCTGCAGGATATTGCATGGTGACGCAATGCAGAGAACCATGCTGCTTTATCAGGGCTCTGCAGTCTACACCTACTATTTCATAGCCTGGGAATGCTTGCTGCAGAACTTCCTTAGCCTTAGCATCGTGCTCCGGCTGATGATAGGTAGGATAGAGTACCGCCTGATTCATGATCAGAAAATTGGCATAAGTGGCGGGCAGGCGTTCCCCGTCGGCCATGATACAGTCTGCCATAGGCAGTGCCAGCAGGCGATAGGGTTTTCCCTGTAAGGTTCTGAAGCTTTTCAGCTGCTCTTCCATCTGATGCAGGGCCGTGTAATGCTCATCCTGTGCATCCGTGCACTGTACATAAACTATGGTATCGTTCGGGCATAAACGAGCCAGGGTATCAATGTGGCTATCTGTATCATCTCCTGCCAGATAACCATGATCCAGCCACAATACCTGTTTTAAGTGGAATGTATCTTTCAGATAGTTTTCGATAGCCGCCTGATCCATTTCGCCGTTGCGGTTGAGCGACAGCAGACATTCTGAAGTGGTCAGCAAGGTACCATTTCCGTCGCTTTCAATCGAACCTCCTTCCAGTACAAAATTCAGGTGGTTTTCATATCTTCCCTTCAGGGCTCCTGCTTCCAGGAGTTGACGGGTAATGAGATTATCTTTATCTGAAGCAAACTTCAACCCCCAGCCATTGAATTTGAAATCCAACAGCACCGGCCCCTGATTGCTCAGCAGGGTAATGGCTCCGTGGTCACGGGCCCAGGTATCATTTGATTCGCAGCGGAAGAAACGTACCTGGTCCATATTGACCTGGCCGGCTAGGAGCGACTGTACCTCTTCGGGGTGGGGAGTCGCGATTATCAGTAGCTGACGCTTGGCTATTTCTTTAGCCAATTGGATAAAGCAAGCTTCCACTTCATCGAGCATATATGCCCAGTCGGTATCAGCATGAGGCCAGGTAAGTTGGATTCCGCTTTGCGGTTCCCATTCTGCGGGCAGATAAGTTGTTTGGGTATCCATAGAATTGGTCATAAATAAATCAGAAAAAATTAAATCATCAGGATTTTTTCGGTTTGCGGTCAAAAAACGGATTCTTGGAGGCAGCGCTCACCGGAATAGCTAATACGGAACGGCAGTCTTTCAGCCAGCCCAATCGCTGTGCAGCCAGTCCAGCTGAGAACATGACCCGGGTATCCACCCTCATATCCGCCGCCAGGGCACAAGCCGAACCGATGGCTATTCCTACATCCAGGGTATTCAAGGCACAGGGTACTCCGGCCGTGCGGGCTTCACAGGTAGAAAATCCGCAGTGTCCACAGTTCAGTTCCTGGGCTTGCTCCCGTGTACCAATCAGTACGACACATTCTGCCTGAAGAATATTTTCCGCGTCACGCAAAAAAAACTTCATGCCATGTTCTTCTACCATAGCCACCATTTTTTCACTCAGCGTCTGAATATCTTCATCGGTTACCAGTATGGCTTCCACCACGTCAATGCCTTTTCCTTTCGGAGCCGTGCGGGCAGCAGTCATCATTTGCCGTGCCACATGCAGTACTTGTTCGTGGCGACTCTCTCTTTCATTAATAATCATAACTCAAATTCGGTTTTTTATACCTGCAAAAATACAATTTTTTTCTGAATATTGGGGCATTCTTCCCTTACTTATCCATCAGCATGCCGGTAGCCTTGAGGTAAGCTATGTAACTTAAATAGTATTGGAAGTGGGCATCCACCTTATTTTCATAGGCTTGCTGCCATAACACCTGTGCTTCCAGATGGTCAGTCAAGGTTTCCAAGCCCACCTCATACTGCTTACCGCTGATGCGCATGTTTTCTTCTGCCTGTACCAGTGAGCGTTCGGCCAATTCCTGTTCCAGACGGGCTTCATCCAGGTTGTTGGCCGCTTGCGTCAGTTCCAACAGCATCTTTTCATTCATATTCATCTGCTGCAGGCGGGTTTGTTCCAGTTTGGCCTTAGCCGCTTTGACTTTCTGCATGCGTTCACCGAAATGGAAGAGAGGGACAGATACATTGAACAATGCTGTAAAACCTCCTTTGTCAAAAAATGGTCTTTGGTTTACATCCAGGCCGTGAACATAATCATAAGAAGCTCTGACTCCGATCTTGGGCAGCAGTTCGCTGCGGTTTAACCGTACTTCCTGCTGGGCTATGGCCACCTGTTTCTCGAGGATCGAATATTCCGGTCTTCCTGAAATATCCATGCTTTGTACGGCGGCTTCCTGTACGATGGGCAGCTGGTCGCTGACCTTCAAGGAAGTATCCAGCGGCTTTCCGATGAGATGGCAAAGATTCATGGTAGCCAGGCGCAACGCATTTTCAGCTTTGCGCGTAGAGAGTTCACTCTCATTCAGCCGCACCTGTACCTTCATCACATCGTTCTGCGGTTTCAAACCATGCTGGCGGGCACTTTCCACGTTCTTCATTAATTCATGGAGCAACGACTGATAAGTGTGAGCCACTTTCTTCATCTCCTCCGCCTTGATAACCAGGGCATAAGCCTGCTCTGTTTTCAGTATAACTTCATGAGCTGTCAGAGTCTCGTTCAGCTGGGACATTTCCTTACCCAACTGTGCCATACGGTAGGCTGCTCTGATTTTCCCGCCCATATACAGAGGTTGTTCTATCTGAACTCCCCCCGTATACATCCAGCCGACCTTATAGTTCAAGTCAAAGCCCGGGAAATAGGCAAAACCTCCGTTGGGTACTATCTGTCCGCCTTTCATCGGAATAAAGGTAGGCAGATTTCCGCCTGGAATCCCCAGGCTTCCGTCTGCTGTACTGTACAGGCCCAATCCGTTTAAACTTATATTGGGAAAGAAATTGCCCCAATAGCTTTTCATCGTATGGTGAGCTGCCTGAGTCTGCTGATAAGCAGCAGCCATTTCTTTATTATGTTTCAAAGCCATGTCTCTGCACTGTTCCAACGTCAGTACTTCTTGCGCAGAAGCCGACAAAGCGACACCGAGTGCGAGGCTCAAAATAAATTTTTTCTTCATATCATATTTTTTATAAAAGACAATCCTGTTCATAATCGGTTATTTTACGCGGATGTGGAAGAACAAGGCGTAAAGTACCGGGATAAACAGCAGTGTAATCAAGGTACCGAACAGCAATCCGCCCATAATGCTGGCAGCCAGTGAGCCAAACATGGCATCAGAAAGCAAGGGGATCATTCCCAGAATGGTGGTCAGCGAGGCCATCATGACCGGGCGCAGACGACTTTGGGCACTGTTTATCAGAGCAGTGACCGGTTCCACTCCATTGTTGAGCTGGAGTGTAATCTCATCCATCAGCACGATACCGTTCTTGATAATCATACCGATCAGTCCCAATGTGCCTACAATGGCAACAAAATTGAAAGTCTTGCCAGTCAGCAGCATGACAATGACCACCCCGATAACTACCATCGGAATGCTGCAGAAGATGATCATCGGTTTCCGGTAATCCTTAAACAGCATGATCAGAATCGTAATCATCAGTATGATGGCCAAAGGGAAACTGCGGAACAGGTATTTCATAGACTCATCATTGGCACTCTTTTCACCCTGCCAGCGGAGAGTATAGCCTGTAGGAAGAGATATCTGTTCTATTTTTTTAGCAACTGCCTGACGTGCAGCTTCGGTTTCTATGCCCGGAGCCGGAGAACATTGCACACGCTGGCTACGCTGACCGTTGTAACGGGGCACTACCGGATCTTCCCAGCGGATATCAATGTTTTTGCAGATCTGTTGCAACGGAGTGCTTCCCATCAGAGTTTCTACCAGATACTCCTTGCTGAGAGTTCCATTCTTCAACTTCAGCATCGTTTCTTCAGTAAGAACCCCGTTCAGTGAAGGCAGGGAAGAGAAGACCTGGGTATTGCCCAGATTTTCGATAGGCTGTCCTTTCTCATCCAGGCATTTGATGTAGATGTTGTTACGATGGATTCCTTCATGGAAAGAACCGATCGGAATACCGCCTGTAGCTGTGAGTAGAGAAAGGCTGACATCATTGCGGCTCAGTCCCAATGCGCGGGCAGCCGGCTGGTCATATTCTATGGTCAGAACCGGAATCTGCGGGTCCCAGTCGGTCGTAATCAGACAGACTTCCGGCGTATTTTCCATAATACGGCGAGCGCTGTCAGCCAATTGGTGCAGTACAGCCGGATCCGGACCTAAGAACTGTGCCTCAATAGGGTATTTCTTATACATCAGATTATAGCGTTTCATCTTGACGTAGGCATCCGGATATTGGTGTGTGAGGTATTCTTGGATGTCATTGATGTTTTCTACCAGTGTTTCGGGAGAAGTAAAGTCAATAATCAGTTCACCGTAACCCAAAGAAGGGTTTGCAATGCTGCGCACCAGGTTATAACGGCCGGGAGTCCCTCCGATGGAAGCAGTGATATGTGTAATCTCCGGACGGGTCTTCAGGTACTGCTCTATAGAGCGCAAATCCCGTTCCACCCGGGTATAGTCCGTACCTTCGGGCAATTTATATTCCATGTAAAGCTGATTATACACCATATCTGGGAAAAAGCCCTGACGCATATACTGGTAACCGACTCCGGAAAGTGCCAGAAGGGCGATCATGGCCAATACAAACCCCCATCTGTGGGTGAGCGAAAAACGCAGACCGCTGCGCAGTATGGCATAGACTTTTCCATTATATTCGCGCGGACCCTGGCTGGCCTGTCCTTTTTGCTGTCCTAAATAGCGGTTGGCCATCAGAGGCACATGAACCAAGGCCAGCACCCAACTGAGCAGAAGTGAAACTGCCAGTACGATGAAGAGGTCGCGCGTGTAGATACCGGCAGTATCGGGCGACATATAAATCGGCAAGAAAGCGATGATGGCAATGAGAGTAGCTCCCAACAGCGGCATGGCTGTCTGCCGGCCGATAGCCGTCAAGGCCTCCATCCGGTTCTTGCCGGCTTTCAGATCCACCAGAATACCGTCAATGATGACAATGGCATTATCCACCAGCATCCCCATGGCCAGGATAAAGGCTGCGAGAGATACACGCTGCATGGTGCCATCGGCAGAATACAGGAAAAGGAAAGAACCGAATACGGTAACAACCAGGCTGATACCGATGATGATACCACTCTTGAAGCCCATGGCAATCATCAGGATTACCACTACAATAATCACCGATTCTATCAGGTTGATGACAAAGGTACCCAACGAAGCACCCACCCGTTCGGGCTGATAGAACACCTTATGACAATCTACCCCCACCGGCAGACGGGTAGCTTTCAGCTCGGCGAGCTTGCGCGTCACTTCAGCCCCCACCTTTACAATATCCGAGCCGCTGGCAGCAGCCACCAAGATACCCAATGCCCGTTGCTGATCATAAAACATCTCGTTCCGGGTAGGCTGTTCATATTCCTTTTCGATGCGGGCAATGTCGCGCAGACGGAGCTGGTCATCGTCATGTCCCTGAATCAACATATTACCGATGTCCTCCACCGTCTTGAATTTATCGTTTACGGTCACCCGGATCCGGTTATCTCCATTATCAAAATAACCGCTGTAGGTCGTCTTGTTCTGTCCGTTCAGCGTGGCCAGCACTTCCGCCGGTTTCACGCCGAGGTTAGCCATCCTGTCTTGCAACAGAGAGATATTGATACATTCTGCCCGTTCGCCATACAGTTCCACCCGTTCCACTCCGTCCAGTTCGATGATTTCACGTTTAATCAGTTCTGCATAGTCAGACAGTTCACGGTCGCTCAGTCCATCTCCGGTCAGTGCATAGAACATCCCGTATACATTTCCGAAGTCATCTTTCACATTGGGCGTACCGGCACCCGAAGGAAGCAAACTGCGGGCATTTTCTACCTTACGGCGGAGCATATCCCAGCACTGTTCCACCTCCTCTTCTTTCACCGTACTCAACAGTTCCACCTGAATGAGGGAGACATCATTAAACGAATAACTCTCAATGTTGTCTATATTTCCCATATTCCGGATACTCTTTTCGAGTACATCCGTCACTTCCAGTTCTACCTGGTGAGCCGAAGCCCCTGGATAGGTAGTGACCACCATCGCCAGTTTTACTTTAATCTCCGGGTCTTCCAGTTTACTCATCTGATAGCTTGCGTAACCGCCGCCCAGCAGCAGTACGGCTATCAGAAAATAAACCAGATTCCTGTTTTGGAATGCCCATTTACTTATATCCATATCGATTTATTCTATCTGTAATACAATGTTTGTTAGGTTCAATTAGAGCAGTCCTCCGATATTGGTTACCGAAGGAGCGGCGATCGGAGTGACTTTTTCTCCGTCTTTCAGATGATGAACTCCGGAAGCAACCACCACATCCCCTGGTTTTAACTGAGAAGAAGTAATCAAGGTGCGTCCGTTGCTTTGCAGATAAAGCACTTTCACTTCACACAGACCAATCTGTTGGCTTTCGGGGCGATAAACATACACATAAGTCCGGTTGTCGGCCGTAAAAACCGCGTTGCTGGATACAGACAGCCGGTCAGACTCGGGAGCATGGCATAGAATCGTGACCATGGTATTCATCCCCGGCGAAGGCATGGATTGTTGCGTAGGCAACAGTTGTAGGCGCATAGAGTAAAGTTGGTTGGAATTTGCTTTGGGGGTAACACTGATAAATTTTAAAGGATACATGACACCGGGATATACATCAAAGGTGCAATGGTAATCCTGAAAAGCTTCCCGGCGGATGTATTCTGCAGCCGGCAGGCTGATTTCTACCTCTGGAGCTCCGTTGCTGACCATAGAGACTACCGGCATACCTGCACCTACCGTCTCATGGGTATCAAACAGACGTTTCTGCACAATGCCGCTGAAAGGAGCATACAGACGGGTATAAGCCAGCTGGTCCTGATGATGCTTACGTTTGGCTGTAATCTGTTTGAGACCATACACAGCCTTATCGTTAGCTGCCGGTGTGGTACCATTGTCTTTATAGAGTGCCATCACCCGTTCTGCCTCCGATTTAATCTGCTGATATTCTGCCTCTGTTGCATCCAATTGAATCTGATAGTCAGTAGGATCCAGTTCAGCCAGCAACTGACCTTGCCGTACTTTCGAACCTTCATTGACCAGGAATTTCTGAATGGTGCCGCTTACCCGGAAAGCCAGACTGACATCCTGGGCAGCCTTCACCTTTCCCGGATATTGAAGCTGGGTCTTTTCACCGGCAGCACAAACAGTATCCATCTTCACAGTCCTGCACTCTTGCTTCATGTTGGAGCCACTATGGCAAGCCGTTAAAACCAACAGGAAACATCCTGTCCACATCAAATAGAATCGTTTCATAAGTTATTAATCTACTTTAATTGTTTATATTATTTCTGGCTGCAAAATTAACAGCTAGTTTTTACATAGAAAAGGCTAAAAAGAACGCAATTCTGTTCAGTTTATACCTTCTTAGTATAACAACAGTTAATCTACGAATGTTCTATCCAGCTTAAATCGGATGCGCCAGATATGAGTCTCTTCATTCCAGTCGCTGCTGATGATTTTAAACCGCCCGATTTCTGCCGTATTCTCCACATGGGTACCGATGCACAGACATTCATCATAATCGCCTATTTTTACGATACGCACCGTTTCTGAAGCACCTTCAGGAAGTCGCTTCAGGTCAAATCGGCCCCATGCTTCCTGCTGAGTGATGTATTCAGTGGTTACCGGCAGCTGGCGGGCAATTACTGAATTGACGGTATCTTCCAACTGCTCTATCTGTTCTGGAGTAGGGGCCTGTTCCAGCAGATAGTCCAGTTTGCTTTTCTTGCGTTCGATATGGGCGGAGACTGAACGCCCACAGTGAAACAGACGGATCATGGTCTGGTTGATAAGATGTTCACAAGTATGCATCGGAGGAAACTCCTGTTTGTTATGTGCATTGATTTCTATTTTTGATTCCATATAGCTGATTTTTTTTAAAAGTTGATATTTGGCATTATCTTCCGCATAACTGGCGGAATTCACAGTAATCGCAGTTTTTCCGTATCTCGGTCTGGGTAAACGACAGGTCCGGATTAAAGATTTCTTTCAATAAGTCCACCAACCGTTCTCTGAATTCCTTTTCATACGGTGCAAAGTCAGTAATCGGCGTTTTGGGCTTTCTGGAGGGTCCCATTTCAATGACTGGCGAATAGCTGTCGGATGAAGCCCGATGAATGTACAGCAAGGATGGAGCTACCTTCATGGTTTGTTTCCGGCTCATGATGGAAGCATAAAGGAAAGTCTGGAAAATATATCCGGGACGTCCTTCAGCCGGTGTAAACAGCTGCTCGATGTTTTCCGGTATCTTGGGACTGCCTCCGGTTTTGTAATCCACAATGCGCAATATTCCCTCTTTGGCATCCAAGCGGTCGATGGTTCCTCCTATTTTTAGTTTCAGAGGTCCGTATGCAGTCGGTATTTCAACCTCTTCAGCGACTTTCTGCTCCATTCCGTAGATTTCAAAAGGTGCATACTGCAAATCATGGCGCAGCAACTGGCGGATATAAAAGCCTATGACCTGAGCATGCACCAGTTGAGTACCGTTATAAGAGGATTTTTCAGCATAGTCAATGTGGAAAAAATCATCCTTAAATGCCTTGTCTACATAATTTTGCAGTTTGACATCGTCATTGAGCAGTTTCGTGATGTCTTCTTTCTCTACCCTCCGGCTGGTGGCTGTCAAATCCTGGTAAATCAGCTCGGCAGTACGGTGAAAGATGGTACCGAATAAGGCTGAGTCTATTTCAGCACTGACTTCATCAGGCTGTGTCAGATTTTTCAGGTACCGGAAATAAAACTTCAGACTGCAATCCAAATATGCATTGAGAGCCGAAGGAGAAACTATCCGTTCGGGATGCACCTGCGCATTGTACTGGTTGTAGAACTGTTCCATCAACGCTTTTTCTTTCTGGACCGTGATCTGAATTTCCTGGCGAGGTTTCTGTCCGGACCCCAGGTATTCATGGGTAATAGACTGGTCAGATTCCACCAGATATTGAAGCATGAAGCGCGACATTTCTCCCCGGTTGAGGCCGTCGGATGAATTATTATATAATAGGGTCACGGTCTCTGCCCGCTGTATCAGTCGGTAGAAATAATAGGCATAGACTGAATTCTTATGCTCAAGGGTGGTCATACCAAAAGCTTTGCGCAGGTTATAGGGCACAAAGGAAGAGTCTCCGCCAGATTTAGGCAACTGACCTTCATTGACAGAGAGCATCAGCAAATTCCGGAAGTCCAGATTTCGGGTTTCGAGCACTCCCATGACTTGCATTCCGATAGCCGGTTCTCCGTGAAAAGGTATGTTGGCGGCCGATAATAGCCGGCTGAGCAGTCGTTTAAAAGTATCTCGGCGTACCGACAATTCGCCGCTATCTACCAAACTGGACAGGCGGCTGATCAGGGTATAGCTCTTGAAGAGCGCTTCCTGATACAGCTGGTTGAAAATATCATGTGTTTGATCCTCGGTACGATAGAGTACAGATACTTCTCTGACCATCTCCAATAAGTACTGGCAAAGGTCGGGCAATGGGCCGTGCGGAGTAAATGCTTTTTCCAGAAATCCGTCTTGCTGCAGCTGTGACGGCATAGGGTAAAAGCGGTTGTTCTGAATGAGCCACTTTTCCAGTCCCTCCGCCTTAGGTGACAACTGGCGGGTATAGGGATGTTTCAGCACAGCCAGTGCCTGCTCGTAATAGAAATAGCCTTCTTTCGAATGGTAACCTTCCAGTTGCAAGGCAAGCAGCGCATCCATAAAACTGAATACCGGTGTCTGAGCCAGAGGAAATCCCATGGTAATATTGACATTTTTCACATCAGCAGGCAGGGAATGCAGGACTGGCAGCAGCAAAGACTCATTACACAGCACCACAGCATTCTGCTTTTCCTCTTCAGCCGGCACAGCCGACTCCTTCCGAACATCATTTTTCCACCAGGAAGAAATATAGCGTGCCTGCGCATTTTCGGTAGGAGAGGAGATGTAGCGCACTTTCTTGGGTAAGCGCATCACATCAAACATTTCGTCAGACAACTGATTCGGGAAATCCTTCAGGTTCCGCCGGATAAATTCTCCGGCCTCGTGCATGGGATAGTTTGCATTCAGTTCCCGGTATAACTGGGTATAACTACGGTCGTAATCCCAATAGAAAAATGCCTTGCCCGCCTTTTGCAAACGCAGGAAAAATTCCCTTTCCACAGAGTTCAGTACATTAAACCCGACAAAGACATATCGCTCATGAGGCAGCTTTTCAATATCCAGTTCCTCTATGACCTGTCTGTACATCATCCCCTCATACGCAATCCCCTCAGCCGCCAGATTCCGGCGGAAATGGTGATAAATATCTCCCAGCTTATCCCACATAGAGATAAACTTCTCTTTGAGCACGGTCCGCTTTTCCAGCGAGAAGTTTTGAAAAAACTGCTGGATGGCAGCCTCCTGCTCTTCATCCAGATAGGACGAGTCCTCCATCAACTGTTTCAGATCCTGCAAATTGCTGAAGAGGCGGTCAGCGTTGACCAGATTTTTATCTACGTCGTCAAAATCACTGATCAGAATCTCTCCCCAGAAATAAAAGTCATCCAGCGTCTCTTTACTCTGGGTCTCCTCACAGAACACTTTGTATAATTCGCAGACCAGACGGATGGGATCGCCTAATTTCCAGGCAGACAGATGCTGGAACAATTCACTAATGCTGATGTAGGCCGGCGACCATAACGGGCTCTCGCTTTCAGCAGCCAGATGTTCATTAAAGAAAAGGCTGGCGCGTTTATTCGGGAAAACCACCGCGGTATGCGACAGATTATTCCCCGTTTTCTGATATAGGTCATGAGCGACCATCTGTAAAAAAGTATTCATTTTTTTCATCCTTATCAACTGTTATTACTTGGTAACCTCCACCACATTTTCTTCATCAACATACCATAAATATCCTTTGATGGCAGCCGGTTCATATCCCATTTGCACCAGCAGATTCATATAGTCATGTACCTGGCGGATATAAGAAGCACGGGGTTTGCCGAATTTAAAGTCGACCACAACTATTTGTTGACGGCGCATCATCACACGGTCGGGGCGACGCTGGCAAAGCTTCCCTTCTTCCATCCAGATGATTTCACATTCGTTATATAACTCCCATAATCCTGAATACCAGTCTTTCACTTTAGGATGTGAAAGTGCCCGGTGAGTCAGTTCCCGGATTTCATCCGCCTGCTCTCCGCTTTCGATTACCCCTTCAAAGACCAGACGTGTAATGGCGTCATCTACATCATCTAGGGTATGGATGGCAGCAAAAAGAGTGTGCAGCAACCGTCCGCGGTCAATGAAGCGGGCCTTGGCTTCCTCTTCACTGATACCCGCTATGAAATCGGCAGAACGGTTGGATTGGCGGAACTCTACATCATAGCGATGGCTTTCCATCTGTACGGGCAACTGGGTAGCCTGAATGATGAGCTTGTTTCTGGAAGGCGTTTTCGTCTGCCGCTCCTTTTTCTGGGAAGCACAGAGTGTACCGCTTTCAAATACCTGTTCGTCATGATCCCAAGTTCCCCCGACTTCAGCAGCCACGTTGGGCAGAGCATGAAACAGCAGTTCAGCCATGGTGCCCGTCTGATCTTTCTTGCTCCATACAATCAGATTTTTACCGGCCCGGGTAAAAGCCACATAAAGCAGATTTAGATTGTCTACCCAAAGCTGCAACCTTTCTTTCAGATAGTCATCGCGATAGATAGATTCTGCCATGGTGGACGAATAGTTTACAGGCACCAGGTCCAGTGAGTTATAAGGAGCTGCCGACGGCGCACACCATACCAGCTGGTTATTCACTTCATTCTCCATCTTCCAGTCGCAGAACGGAATCAATACCGTGTGGTATTCCAATCCTTTGGATTGATGGATAGACAAAATACGAATTCCATCCAGTTCGCCGCTGGAAATGGTTTTCTTGGCCAGCGAATCTTCCCAGTGAGTCAGGAAGAGGTCTACATCGGAGGAATGATCTTGCAAATATTCGGTTACAGAATCAAAAAAAGCAAACAGATAGGCTTCCTGTCCAGGCAGTCGGTTTAGCTGAAGCAGCTGGTATAACTCTTCCAGCAATTCATATAAAGGCATCAACTTTAGCTTATCCAGCTGCTGCGGGAAATCCTGCGGAATCGGATGCTGAATCAGTTGGCCTAAAGCATAAGCAGCTATTTTATCGCAGGGATTAGCCAGCAGCTTGAGGGCTTGAATCAGGGCCAGTACCGCATCTGACGCATCCAGGCGGAAAGCCTCATTGGATACGACATTAATCTGCAACTGTTTGTCAAAATATTCAGCAATAGCTGGAATGGTTTTGTTTTTTCGCACCAGGATAGCCATATCCGACAATTGTACGCCAGACGCCAGCAGCCGTTCTACCTCCTCGCCTAAGGACTTCAGGGTGATCTCCGTATACGAATCATCATCAGATTCCTTTAAAAATGAAACTTTTACATACCCTTTATTTTCTTTTTTAGGCGATTCCTGTGCCACATCTGCATAAGCCTCTTTCAGTGGCAGGCATTCTTCATTCAGTTCATCCACCTGTTTTTGATTAAGGTAAGACACTGCCTGCTGAAAGATATGATTGTTAAAATGAATGATATTAGCCTCACTGCGCCGGTTCACCGTCAGCGTTTCGACGCGTATCAAGGAAGAGTTCAGTGTGAAAAAAGCGGTTTCTTCGGCAGCCGCTTCTCGTTTGCCCAGGTTATTCAAGATACTCCAGTCACCATTTCGCCATCGGTAGATCGATTGCTTCACATCCCCTACAATCAGGCTGTCTGCCCCTTGCGACAATCCTTCCAGAAGTAAGAGGCGGAAGTTTTCCCACTGCATACGGCTGGTATCCTGGAATTCATCAATCATGACATTCTGAATATTGGCCCCCAACTTCTCAAACACAAAAGAAGAATCTCCTTCTCCGACCAGGCGGTGGAGCAGAGCATTGGTATCAGACAATAAAAAGCGGTTATGCTCATGATTCAGCCACCGCACTTCTTCATCAATATGATTCAGCAACTGCAGCTTTTCCAGATGCTGCATCGAAAGTTTGGCACTGTTGAGAGTCTGGTTTCGGCTAGGGCGCATCTCTTCGGCTGTACGGAGTATCGGAAGCAGACTGTCTTGAGCCAGCTGAATAATTTCCGCTTTCCGTTTGGAAGTCTTGGTAGCCCAGTTTTCTGCCCCTGCCAGAGCTGACTCTAAGACCGTATTCAGGACATCCTTATCGCACAGCCGGCCGTCGCGTAGTTTCCGGAAATAACTGCCGATGCTTCGGGAGCCACCTTTCAAATCATCCGCACACAAGTCATGACTTTCCAGTTCACTTTCAAACTGATCATAAAATCCCTTCATCTGTTCCAGGGCATCCGTGGCAAGCTCTTCCATCGCTGCTTTATACAAGCGGATATAATCCGGATTCTGGAGTTTCAGTCTCAATTTTTCTCCCCGTTCGATGTAGCTTTCATCAAAGATATTGCGTCCGAAAGACTTGATTTCATTGGATACATTCCAGCGTTTATCGTTGGCAATGCGTTCTTTGATATAGTCGAGCAACCATTTCAATACGGGAGAGGTAGGAGTCAGTTTTTCAATCAGGCTATCTACTGCTGTATCCAGCACCTCCTCATTGTTCAACTCAATATTCAAATTGGGGCTTAGCTCCAGTTCACGCGCCAGATTGCGCATGACAGACTGAAAAAAAGAATCAATCGTTTCCACTCTGAACCGATTGTAATCATGCAGCATATATTGCAAAGCTACTCCCGCCCGATGTCTCAGTTCCTCCTCTGGCAAGTCAGGAAAAGACTCACGGATGCAGTTCAGGTAGGCATCCGAATCAGGATCAGCCTTCCAAATGCCATAGAGCTGTTGCAAGATGCGTTCTTTCATTTCGGTTGTCGCCTTATTGGTAAAGGTGACAGCCAGAATCTGCTTGTAGGATTTTGGATTGCCTATCAGGTGCTTGATATACTCTACCGCTAGGCGGAAAGTCTTTCCAGATCCTGCTGATGCTTTATATACTAATAATTCCATATAAATCGTTTAATGAGTGACTATAAATGATACGCCTGTTCGGCTTGCGCCAGGGTTTCGGGTTTACCGATGTCAAACCACCGGATGTGAGGAGCGACATACCCCTGTATGTTTATCTGGTGGCAGACAGACAGATAAAAGGGGATGATGGAGAATTTTCCTTCCCAGCCTGCAGAATCCATTGTTCGGAACAGAGTGGGGGAAAGTACATGAACCCCCCCGAATGCAAATTCCTGATGCAGTTCTGGCTGGAGGACAAAGCCCGCCGGACGAGTTTCACCGGTAGACTTATTGATCCATCCGTTCAATCTCATATCCTGATTGAACAACAGGTAACGTGCTGTATTCCGTTTTGCCACCAGAAGGGTAGCATCGGCCCGAGACTCTACATGGTGCCGGTAGAAAGCCTTCAAGTCTAAATCCGTCAGGATATCGGCATTGTGCACCAGAAAGGGTTCTTGACCGTCCAGAAAAGGGCGTGCCTTTCGGATGCCACCACCAGTATCAAGCAGTTCACCTCTTTCATCACTCACATGGACAGTAATGCCAAACGATTGATTAGCTTGTATAAAGTCTATGATCTGCTCTCCAAAATGATGGATGTTGACGGTGATGTCTGTACAGCCGGCTTCCTTCAGCCGCAGAATAACACGTTCCAGCATCGGTTTTCCGGCTACTGGGACCAAAGCTTTAGGCAGATGGTCAGTCAATGGCCGCAAACGCGTGCCCAGACCAGCGGCAAAAATCATGGCTTTCATGGTTTTCCTATCTTTTTACTTCAATATACCTTATTCCAATAAACAACGGATGTTCTGTTCCCGATGTTCCAGTTCTATCCGCACCCCATATTTGTGACGCAGGTGTTCGGCCAAATGCTGGGCACTGTATACCGAACGGTGCCGTCCGCCTGTACAGCCAAAGTTGACTGACAAATGGGTAAAGTCTCTTTCCAGATACCGCTCTACAGAGGCATCCACCAAGGCATAGACGGATTGTAGAAACGCAGTGATTTCTCCGTCGTCCTCCAGAAACCTGATCACCGGTTCATCAAGTCCCGTCAACGGTTTATACCGGTCATATTTGCCGGGATTATGCACCGCACGGCAGTCGAATACAAAGCCGCCTCCGTTTCCGGAAGCATCCTCCGGAATGCCTTTTTTATAAGAAAAACTCTTCACATACACCGTCAGATTTTTCGGTTTCCTTACGGCAAACTGTTCCAGTTCGGTAAGTTGTTTCAGCAAACCGGATAAATAAGGATATTCGGGATAAGGTTCCAGCAAGAGTTGACGCAGATTCCCGATTGCAAAAGGCACACTTTCTATGAAATGAGTTTTCTTCTCAAAATACCCGCGGAAGCCGTAGGCACCCAGCACTTGCAGGATACGGAACAGCACAAAATGCCGCAGTTGTGTGTAAAACTCTGCCTCCTCCACCTGGAGGTATGGGCGCAATGCCTGCAGATAATCTTGCAGCAACTCATGGCGCAGCTCATCGGAGAAATTGGCCTTGGCCTGCCACAGGAACGAAGCTACATCATAATAAAAAGGTCCTTTGCGGCCACCCTGAAAATCAATGAACCAGGGTTCCCCGTCCTTTATCATGACATTCCGGCTTTGAAAGTCACGATACATAAAACTGTCCGAGGGACTTTTCATCAATACCTGAGTCAAGGCCTGAAAATCATCTTCCAACTTATTTTCCTGAAAGGGCAATCCAGTCGTCTTCAAAAAACAATACTTAAAATAGTTCAAGTCCCACAGAATACTCCGTTCATTGAAATCAGAAAGCGGATAGCAGACTGAAAAATCCAGTCCTTCTGCTCCAGCAAACTGGACAGAAGGCAATAGGCGGATGGTTTTGCGCAACAGTTCCTTTTCGGTCAAGCTGAACACATGGGTCTTCCGTCCGTTTTCTATCAACTGGAACAAAAGGTCGTTGCCCAAATCCTCCTGTAGATAACACATATGGTCGTCCGATACGGCCAATACCTGTGGCACCGGCAATCCTTTCTCCCGGAAATGGTGAGCCAAGTAGATAAAGGCCCGGTTTTCCTCCACAGATTCTCCGCCTACTCCAATCAAGGTTGGTGTACCCTGCAGGCGAAAATACTGACGGTTTGAGCCAGAGGTAGGGAATGCCTGGACATCATAGGGGGGATGTCCAGTATGGATGGTATATAGTTCTTTCAGTTTATTGATAATCATAGTGCAAGGCCTGTTTATTCTATTCATCATTTAATATAAATACAAAAATAGAAAATAAAATCAGGAAAGCCTTGTTTCTTTCAGAAACTTTTTACTACCTTTGCCGCGTACAAGAAATGGGATTTGCGGCAGTAGCTCAGTTGGTAGAGCATCAGCTTCCCAAGCTGAGGGTCGCGGGTTCGAGCCCCGTTTGCCGCTCATATTGATAATCAAGGAGTTACGATTTAAAAGTAACTCCTTTTTTTTATGATATAAGACCTATAACTCCCGTTATAGGTGGTTAAATATGGTTAGTTTGGGCGATTTTGGTGCAAATATGGTGCAATTATTTAAAGATTATGGCAAAATCTATATCTAGTAAAAGGAAGATATGCGATAATTACTATAAAGCTACTGATGGTAGATTTATAAAAGGGAAATCATTATTAAATATGGAATATTTAGCCGATGAAGTAGCAGAGGAATTTTTTTGTATATAAGTTAAGTTATACAATGGAATCCGGCGATTTTAGCGATATAGATTCATATTTGCCAGAAAGTGGCCTTAAAACTTTGAATAACATTTTAAAAGAAATTGGAGATGATAGACAAAGAGAAGAAGGAAGAAGATTACGAATACGCGGACGAGCACGAGAGGGAATTCACGTAGTGGCTGATAAGACAGTTGAAGGAAAATCCTTGCGGTACAGGAAGAATGAAGCTATTCTCTTCGAGGGCACAGGTGGCACAGATGGAAAAGGAGAAATCCTCTTCCGTGAACTGTGAAAAATAATTTATTATTACCAATAAAGAACCATACTCGTATTGATTGAAAATAAAATTCAAACAAGTATA
>LinusII_BA0109CM-p1__coassemble_1023_pt1 | contig 39859 bp, 35 predicted proteins | sample LinusII_BA0109CM-p1__metabat2_high_PE_035 | metagenome-assembled genome bin LinusII_BA0109CM-p1 | reverse complement strand
TCCTGAATATGAAAAGTACATAAATATAGAAAACCAATAATACACATAATATGAAGTCTATTATATTTATTTTTTTTATTGTTTTTGTGGTGGGATGTAACTCCCATGAAAATATCGTTTCTGTAAGACAAGTACAAAACGATAGTCCTGTGATATTGAGAATAAGAAAAGACAGAACGGCTATTCATAGCTTATTATATCCTATAGCATTTGAATTTAAGAAAAATGGTAATAGAGAAATTTCTTATGGTGAAAATTCTTATTTTGCCAAGAATGAAAATATATGTCCGGGAACAGCGGGATGCTATCTACGGGTGGATGATAATGATAGATATCTGACTTATTCTTATAGAAAGTTTGACGGAAAAATAAAATATGTTATTGATGAAAATGATATAATAAAAGAATCTATGTCCGTATATTACAAAAAAATGATTAATGAAAATAAAGACACCATTCATGTTTCTTTAAAAGAATTCAATAACCATTTTAAATATATTATTGATAATTTCTTCGAGGGAGATTCTATCTATCTACATTTTCATGATCATAAAAGATGGATTGATGTTCCTTTGAGAGTTTCTTTCAATTGATGACCCATACAACTTATGGGCGTGGGCTGGCACGTAAAAGAACAGGATGGCCACCATTAACTCACGAGGTTCTGGTGACCCATCGTACGAAGGTCCTAAATATGAAAAGTACATAAACCACCTTGATTAAAACATAGTTATCATGAAAACACGAATCAACCTCTCAGTCTATCTTATATACTTGATACATACTACCTGTAACTTTAGCTAGAAAAAAACAAGTGTAGCTGTGCATCCGTTGATTCATTTCTGCTTATATTTGCATCCAAACCATCAACAGAAAAAAAGATGAAAAAGACAATCGGCAAAATTATAATAGCGGCTATCTTTCTAACGGGATTATCTGCCTGCTCAGTAGGAACCCTTATTCAGAGCAAACAAGTGTTGAATCAGGTACATTCCGGCATGACGGCGGAAGAAGTCACCCGGCTTTTGGGCCAGCCAGACTACCGACGGTTTAATCGGGAAGTGGAAGAATGGGAGTACCGCAAATGGCTTTCCGGCAGCGATGCCGTGGTGTTGGTCAGCTTCGAAAACGGACGGGTGATTTCGATGGATTCCTTCGAACGTCCGCAGACTACGCAGCCATCGGTTCCTCCGGTGGTGCAGGTGCCTCCTGCCGGGAAACCGGAAGCACATCCTTCGCATCCGCACCGCCTGCCCCGAATGAGTGATACGGAATTTGAAGAATTCTACCGGAAAGTGAAGGCAGAGCCTTTTTCAGACGACCGAAACGATATGATAAAGGCTTTGTCCAAGAGCAAACGCCTCACTTGCCGGCAATGCGCCAAGCTGCTGACCTTCTACGGTTTTGAGGATGAGAAGATGGCTGCCTTCCGCTGGTTTGCCCCGCATCTGGTAGACAAGGAAAACTACCGCGAAATACAAAAGCTGTTCACCTTCTCTTTTGACCAGGATGAGGTCAAGAAAATTCTTGGCATCTAATCCATCTCAAACCAAATAATCAGCACCTCATCATTCAACATCTGCTTTATCAGACCAAGCAGATGAAGAGTCAGACACATCATGTCAGTATGATTACGTTGAAATCGAAAAAAACGATTATTTAGAAGAAGCAGTAATCGTCCGTTTATGATGGTGAAACAAGAAAAATCAAATTGCTTCGCAACATTAGACAGGTTTCTGAAATAATCTCCATGGATTCAATAGGCTGTTTCCATGGAAATCATTTCAGAAACCTGCCATTTACGGAAGCAAATCTACAGAGAAAAAATCAGAAACCTGTAGCTAAAAACCGGCCGAACTACAGGTAAAATCTGGCAGACCTGAATTCTTTTACAGGTATTCTTACTTGAACAACATCTCACCCTTCACCTTTCACCCTTCACCTTTCACCCACTGATTATCAGGGTGTAACAGGTGAATGATTCATTCACCTGTTACTATTTTCCTGTATATAAGTACAAAAAAAAAGAGGATCTGCGTCAGCAAATCCTCTTTTGGTGCAAACTCCAGCAAACCTAATATAATAATGAGATTTACACCATAGTCTAAGTCAAGTCTATTATCTTTTTTTCATCGTAATCTAATATAAGAAACAACCCATCTTGAAAATTGTTCAGAAATACATAAGAATAAAATAAAAGAAAACTGTTTAGAAATTATTGTTGGAAGCGAACTTACTTTTCTTTTTTTCAGTTATCTTTGTAGACCCAATGATAAGTTGGAAATAATTAAATAGCAAAATATAGATTATTATGGCAATGCATACATGGTTTGAATGTAAAATACGCTACGACAAAGTGATGGAAAATGGGATGAACAAGAAGGTTACTGAACCCTACCTGGTTGATGCCCTCAGTTTTACGGAAGCCGAAGCGCGAATCATCGAAGAAATTACCCCGTTTATCAGCGGTGAATTTACTGTATCTGACATTAAGAGAGCAAATTACAGTGAACTCTTCCCCAGTGAAGAAGAAGCAGCTGACCGCTGGTTTAAATGCAAACTGGTTTTCATTATGCTGGATGAGAAAAGCGGCGCTGAAAAAAAGACCAGTACACAGGTACTGGTACAGGCTGCTGATTTGCGCCAGGCTGTGAAAAACCTGGACGAAGGCATGAAAGGTACCATGGCTGATTATCAGATAGCCTCAGTAACGGAAACGGCTCTGCTGGATGTATTTCCGTACAGCGCGGAACCTGATGACAAACCGGAAGTATAAAACCTGAATGAAATGATTGCTGAAGAAATTAAAAAAATTACGGAAGAACTTCCTGCTCATGTAAGGTTGGTGGCTGTTTCTAAATTCCACCCCAACGAAGCACTGGAAGAGGCTTACCGTGCCGGACAACGGATTTTCGGCGAAAGCAAGGTGCAGGAGATGAATGCCAAGCACGAAAGCTTGCCATCCGATATTGAATGGCATTTCATTGGCCATCTGCAAACTAATAAAGTGAAATATATTGTGCCTTATGTAGCCTTGATCCACGGCATAGACTCCCCCAAGCTCTTAGCTGAAGTGGAAAAACAGGCTGCCAAGATAGGCCGGACCGTACCTTGTCTGTTACAGCTGCATGTAGCCCAGGAAGAAACTAAATTTGGTTTCAGCTTTGACGAATGCCGCTCATTCCTGCAAGAGGGACGGTGGAAAGAAATGACACATGTGCGCCTCTGCGGACTGATGGGTATGGCTTCAAATACGGAAGATATGAATCAGGTGAAACAAGAATTTGAATCTCTGCATGCGTTCTTCCAGGAAGTAAAACACCAATGGTTTGCCGATGAGCCTTCGTTCTGCGAACTTTCGATGGGCATGTCGCACGACTATCCGAAAGCTATAGCCTGCGGAAGTACCCTGATACGGGTGGGAAGCAAGATTTTTGGTAACCGGATTTACTCATAAAGTATTTATCATTAATCACCTATAAAATAATTTATTATCATGACAACATTAGAAACGACCTTTGCGGGACTGAAACTGAAAAACCCCATCATTGTCAGCAGTTCTGGTCTTACTGACAGTGCAGCAAAGAATAAGAAGCTGTGTGAAGCTGGAGCTGGAGCCATCGTACTCAAATCTCTTTTTCAAGAACAGATTATGATGGAAGTGGATGCCATGGGCGATGCTGCTTTGTTTCCTGAAGGAAATGATTATCTGGCTGGGTATGTCCGCGAACATAAGTTGGGTGAATATCTGAATTTGATTCGGGAAAGCAAGCAGGTTTGTGACATTCCTATCATAGCCAGCATCAACTGCTATGAGGATGCTAATTGGATTGACTTTGCCCAAAAAATCGAAGAAGCGGGAGCAGATGCCATTGAAATCAACATATTGGCCCTGCAAACTGACATTTTATATAATTATGGTGCGTTTGAACAACGCCATATCGAGATTCTATCTCATATTAAAAAGACAGTACATATTCCGGTCATCATGAAATTGGGTGATAATCTCACTAATCCGGTTTCTTTGATTGACCAGCTCTATGCTAACGGTGCAGCGGCTGTAGTTTTGTTTAACCGTTTCTACCAACCGGACATTGACATAGAAAAGATGACTCAGACATCTGGTAACGTATTCAGCAATGAAGCAGATCTTGGCAAGACTCTGCGCTGGATCGGTATTGCCTCGGCAGCAGTTAAAAATCTGGATTATGCGGCATCCGGCGGTATTCATTCAGCTGAAGGCATTGTCAAGGCAATCCTCTCTGGAGCGGCGGCTGTAGAAATGTGCAGCGCTATTTACCAGCACTCGGCTTCTGTCATTCAGGAATATCTGACCTTCCTGCAGAGCTGGATGGAACGCAAGGGCATGGAAAATATCGCTCAATATAAGGGTAAACTGAATATCCATGACCTGAAGGGAGTAAATACCTTTGAACGTACTCAGTTCCTGAAATATTTCTCTGCTCACCAGTAATCAATCTACCGAAATACAAAACGGGAGTCCATGGTAAACATGGACTCCCGTTTTTCTTATAGATATCTACTGTAGTGTAGATGAATAGAAAGCACTACCCTACATCAGATTGCTGGCCAGTTCGCTCAACTCGCTCCGCTCACCTTTCACCAGATTGATGTGAGCGAACAGATGCTGATCACGCATGCGGTCAATCATATAAACCAAACCATTGGACTGACTGTCCAGATAAGGTTGGTCTATCTGCTGGATATCACCAGTAAACACCATCTTGGTTCCTTCTCCGGCACGAGTAATGATAGTCTTGATTTCATGAGGTGTCAGATTCTGCGCCTCATCAATGATACAATAGGTTTCACTGAGGCTTCTTCCGCGGATAAAAGCCAGCGCTTCAATAACCAGCTGTTCACTTTTCTGCATTTCTTCCAAACGTTTTACCTCACTCGAGGTGGCAGCAAACTGGCGCTTTATCACATTCAGATTATCAAATAGCGGCTGCATATACGGAGCTACCTTCTCTTTAGCATCACCCGGCAGGAAACCCAAGTCTTTGTTGGAAAGGGCTACAATAGGACGAGCCAGCAGAATCTGCTTATAATCGGTCAGCTTGCCCAAGGCAGCAGCCAATGCCAACAATGTCTTGCCGGTACCTGCTTTACCGGTCAGGGCTATCAGTTTCACATTCGGATCATTCAAGACTTCAAAAGCAAAACTCTGTTCTGCATTGCGCGGCTCGATGCCGTAATTCTTGGTTTTATGTACGCGGCATACTGTATGCATAAACGGATTATACCGTGCCAGCACACTGTTTCTGTCACTTTTCAATACAAAGCATTCATTGGGATGAACCAGCTCCTTGAAATCAAACTCACCCAAATCGATCCCGTCGCGCGAGGAATAGATGCGGTCTATCAATGACGGATCAATCCCCTCATACACCTCGTTGCTCTTCTCAAAGATATCTACATTCATCACTTTGTCTGTGATATAATCCTCACAGAGCAATCCGATGGAACGGGCCTTCATGCGCAGATTAACATCCTTGGTAACCAGAATGGTCTTCATGTGAGGTTTTGTTTCCGTCAGATACTCGGTTACCGCTAAAATCTGATGATCGGGAATACGGGTCGGAAACGACTCTTGTACCTTTTTAGCGGTCACCGCTCCCGTCACCACAAACAGACGTCCTAACCCTTCGCCCAAGGGGGCACCTTTGGAAAACAGATTATCATCAGTTACCAAATCAAGTTCACGCACAAACTCCCGTGCATTGAAATTAATCTGCTCATTCCCTTTCTTGAACTTATCCAACTCCTCCAATACCACAATGGGAAGATAAATATCATTCTCCTGAAAATTTTTTAGGCAGTTATAGTCGTGAAGGATAACATTCGTATCAATCACAAAATTTTTCTTTGCTCCCATACGCGTTTAGATTTAAATAGTTAATATCTTTGTATTTCGAAAGATAACAAAAAACCAGAGAGAACGATTTATTTCCTCGTTAAATTTTATAAAAGATGGATTATCAGAACACTTTATCTTACTTATATAACAGCGCACCTATGTTCCAGCAGGTGGGCGGTAAAGCTTATAAGGAAGGGCTGGAAAATACGCTTTTACTGGACGAACATTTTCATCATCCGCATCGCAGGTTCCGTACCATTCATGTGGCAGGAACCAACGGAAAAGGTTCCTGCTCTCATTCGCTGGCAGCTGTACTCCAAGCAGCCGGCTACCGGGTAGGGCTGTATACTTCACCGCACCTAGTGGACTTCCGCGAGCGAATCCGTGTAAACGGCACTCCCATTCCCGAAGAGACGGTGATCCGATTTGTGGAGGATGAACGGGCTTTTTTTGAACCGCTCCATCCCTCTTTCTTTGAACTGACCACTGCTCTGGCTTTTAAATACTTTGCCGATGAAAAAGTGGATGTGGCTATTATTGAAGTAGGGCTTGGCGGCCGGCTGGACTGTACCAACATCATCCGCCCCGATCTCTGCGTAATTACAAACATCAGTTTGGATCATGTGCAGTTTCTGGGCACTACCCTGGCAGAGATTGCAGCTGAAAAGGCGGGCATCATCAAGTCTCAGACTCCGGTAGTCATCGGAGAAACAACTCCTGAAACACGCCCGGTATTCCAAGCCAAGGCTAATGAGATGAAAGCCCCCATTTACTGGGCTGAAGAAAACCAGAATGCCGAAACAAATAACGTGGATTTTGAACTGAAAGGTCTCTACCAGCAAAAAAACTTACGGACGCTGCTAACCGCTTTCCCTGTATTGCAGAAGCTAGGCTATCAGTTTGATGAGACGCACATCCGGAAGGGGCTGGCTAAGGTTTGCGAACTGACCGGACTTATGGGCAGATGGCAGAAGCTGCAAGAGCACCCTACCCTGATATGCGATACCGGACACAATGTGGGAGGCATCAGTTACATCGTAGAACAGCTGAAACAGCAGTCCTACCACGAACTGCACATAGTAATAGGCATGGTGAACGATAAAGATGTGCGCGGTGTGCTGTCTCTGTTGCCTAAAGAGGCTACTTACTATTTCACCCAAGCCAGCGTGCAACGTGCTCTGCCGGCCGAAGATCTGGCTGCTCTCGCTGCCCAGCAAGGATTGAAAGGAACCAACTACCCGGATGTTCCTAGCGCCGTACGGGCCGCCCAAGAAAAAAGCCTCCCAGAAGACTTTATCTTCGTAGGAGGCAGCAGTTTTATTGTGGCAGATTTATTAGCGCACCGCGATGCACTCAATCTCCACTAATGCGTCTTTCGGTAATGCCTTCACAGCCACTGCCGAACGAGCCGGGAAATCGCCTTCAAAATAAGTGGCATATACCTTATTCATATCAGCAAATAAGGACATGTCGGCTAAAAAGACCGTAGTCTTTACAATGTTAGCCATACTCAATCCCGCTTCCTCCAGAATGTGCTTCACATTTTCGAGTGACTGGCGGGCTTGAGCTTCGGCTCCTTCTGCCATGACACCAGTAGCTGCATCAATGGGAAGTTGTCCGGAAACAAAAACCATTCCGTTTGCTTCAATAGCTTGGCTATAAGGACCGATTGCGCCCGGTGCCTTGGCGCTGCAAATAACTTTCTTCATAATGAAATCTATTTTATAGGTGAGTTAATAATATCTAGACTAAGTCAACACGCGGCTTAGTTGCAATGCTTTTTGATCAGTTCCTCTACATTCGGATCGCCCAGTTCCTTGGCTTTTGCAAAGCAGATACATGCGTCTTTCTTTTGTTTCAACTGCACATACGCCAGTCCCATCAAGCGATAGGCTTCAGCATACGAAGCATCTACAGTGAGCGTTTCCTTCAGTACCCGAATGGCTTCTTCATTGCGTCCCACACGGATGTTTAATGCAGCCAGCTCAGCACGGTAAAGCAACTCCTTCGGATTCATCTCAATGGCTTTTGCCAAATCATCCAAAGCGCGCTGATACTGCTTAGCCTGTACGGCTGCCTGGGAACGGTAATAATAAAACAGATCATTGACCTGACCGCTTCGGGCATTCAAATAATCATCATAATCTACTACAGCCAGACGGGCCTTGCCGGCACTCAATCTACGTTGCGCACGTTCCAGCAAATAAGGTGCAGCCGCTTCCACATAGGGCTTAGTATATTGGGCTACGCAGCTATCCATCAAAGCCAGTACCTCTTCTTTCGGAGCCTGAAGCATTTCTCGGGTACGGACCAAACTGAACCAGGTAGCAGCAGACTTCAAATTGGTCTGGTTTACTTTTTCATAACTCTGCAAAGCCCCTGCATAATCCTTATCGGCGAATCGGATGTCACCTTCCAGCTGCAGATAAACGGGTAACGGCTGGATAGCTATGGCCTGCTCTACTTCCTTGAGCGCCTCATCCAATGTCCACCCCTCAACAGGCTTTGCCTCCGGGAGCAACAAATAATTATAAATCAGCTTAGCGCGCTGATAATAAACATCGTCTTTCTTTTTTGCTACCGCCAACGCATGGTCCAGATCCGACTTGACATCCTGAATCGCTTTTTCCCCTTTGGAAAGAGCCAACGTGGCCCGGCGCAGATAACCATCTGCACTGTGAGGATACTGATGGATGAAATCTTCTAGAATCTGCGCATACACAACAGAGTCGACTTGCGCAGCAGCCATATACAAAAATACCAGAGCCTGCTCTTCAGTATCAGGCAATGCTTTTTTGATACCAATATGGCGCAATGCCAAATCCCCGTACGACAAAGCCGAAATCTGCAGACTGGCCGCCAAACGGGCATCTACAGCATAACTCAGCGTGGCAGTATCACTGCCCGACGATTTTTGAGCCAACCCAAAAACCTGTCCTTCTGCAGTCATGGCCGGACAACTCACCATCTTATCCTTCAGGCGAAGGTCTAACGTATAATAATGGTTGTTCTCGCCTGCCACATCCACAGCCTTTACCTTTCCTTCGGTAAAAGAACGATCCTTTTGGGTAGAATAAGGCAAAAGATAGACAGGAGCTCCTACTGCCGGAGCAGACGATACTACCGGCAAAGATGATACTTCCTTTCCTCCGGTTCCTACCCGAAATTTCACAATATCATACATATCATCGGCCCCCATAATGGCTTCAACCGGCCATTCTTTTCCTGCTGATGTCAATACTACGGCCCGATGAGCCCCTTTAAACAAGGAATAATCAGATACAGCCACTCCGTCTTCTGAGATGAAGAATCCATTGCCCGTATTCAGCATTTTACCTTGATTATCATAAGTTACAACCGAAAACACGGCCTGCTTTGCTTTCCCGATCCACTTGGGTGCTTGAGCCCAAAGCCCTGTCACCCCCAAACAGCAAAGCAAACAGCTAATCCATATCTTGCTTTTCATATCTTGCTATTCTTATTCATTCCACACCATCCATCCGCTGCTTAACAGCTTCATAGATTAAGATACCTGCCGCTACCGACACATTCAAAGATTCAATAGTACCCAGCATCGGGATCTTCACCCACTCATCGCACAGAGCCAGATTATCGTACGATACTCCCTTGTCTTCGGCACCCATAATGATACACATCGGCCCGGTATAATCTGCTTTTGTATAGTCATAATCTCCTTTTTCTGTAGCAGCTACAATCCGAAAACCACTTTGTTTCAAATAGTTCAATGTATCCTTCAAACTCTGTTCTCGGCACACAGGCAAGGTGTGTAAAGCCCCGGCAGAAGTCTTTACTGCATCAGCATTTACACTGACGCTGTTCTTAGCCGGGATGATGATAGCATCCACTGCGGCACACTCGCAGGTCCGGGCAATAGCTCCGAAATTACGCACATCGGTCAACCCATCCAACATCACAAAGATAGGATTCTTACCCTGCTCAAACAGAAAAGGTACCAAATCTTCTGTTTTCTGATAAGTTACCGCCGAAACATAGGCTACTACTCCTTGATGATTCTTCCGGGTAATACGATTCAGGCGTTCTACCGGCACCCGCTGCACTGGAATCAGTGTTCCTTTCAACACCGCAAACAACTCTTTTGACAAATCACTCTGAATATCTTTCTTGATCAGAATTTTATCAATATCCTTACCAGCCTGAATGGCTTCAATCACGGCTCTTACGCCGAATATCATTTCACTTTTATCTACCATATGATTCATTTAAATATGCAACAAAGCCCGAGCGTTATTCAACGCTGCTTCAGTCAACTTGGCGCCACTCAACATGTGAGCCAGTTCTTCTACCCTCTCCTCATCGGTCAGGCGACAGATATGACTGTGAGTCTCTGTTTCGTTATCTTTTTTATACACTTTATAATGCGCTTTACCCCGGGCAGCTATCTGTGGCAAATGCGTAATGCTAATCACCTGCCGGTTACTGTCACCCATTTCCTGCATGATATCCGCCATACGGTCGGCTATTTCGCCCGAAACTCCCGTATCAATTTCATCAAACACAATGGTGGGGAGTTTTACCGCACCGGCTATCATGGCTTTGATGGAAAGCATCACCCGGGCTATTTCACCGCCTGAAGCAACCGAGGAAACATTCTGTAAAGCCCCGTTTTTATTGGCCGAAAACAAGAAATTCACCGTATCTGCTCCATGAGCACCCAATTCCTTGCGAACTCCAAGATCTACCTGGAACCGTACATTCGGCATGCCCAACGGAACCAGACGAGCAGCCATCTGACGCTCTACCTCTTGAGCAGCCAGACTTCTGAGTTTCGTCAAAACTTCTGCCTGCTGCTGCACTTGATCCTGCAACTCCTCACAGGATTTCTTCATTTCCTCAATTAAGTCATCAGATGAAGTGATCAAAGAAAGTTTGCCGGCATATTCTTCTTGCAGCGCCAGCAATGCATCGACGGTATCTACCCGATGCTTCTGCTGCAGCGTATACAACAGATTTAACCGGTCATTGACTTCTGCCAGACGCTCCGGATTGAACTCTACAGACTCTCCCCGACTGGATATTTCCTGAGCTACATCCTTTAATTCGATGTAGACACTCTCCAATCGTTCGGAGAGTTCTACCGCCGGAGTATAGACTTTTTCCAAGCCACGCAAAACATTCAGACAATCTTTGAGTCCCGGCAGCAAACCTGCCTCATCCTGCCATAAAGCCTGGTCTGTACGGTATAATCCAGCCTTGATTTCTTCTGCATGACTCAACGTATCAGCCTCCTGCTCTAACTCTTCCTGCTCTCCAGATACCAGAGATGCCTCTTGCAACTGCTCCAGTTGAAAGCGGATATAATCCTCATCAGCCCGATCTTGAGCAGCCTGCCGTACCAACAGTTCCAGCTCACGCTGCTTGGTCTTCCAGGATTTATACAAAGCTTCATATACTGAAAGTTCCGCTTCGTCGTGTGCCAAAATATCCAGCACATTGAGCTGGAAGCCCTCTTTATTCAGCAGAAGATTCTGATGCTGTGAGTGTACATCAATCAACATCTCGCCCAACTCGCGCATCTGAACCAGTGAAGCAGGTGTATCATTGATAAAAGCACGGCTCTTGCCAGAAGCATAAACTTCACGACGAAGAATGCACTCCTCCTCATACTCCAGCTCATTGTCTTCAAAAAAGCCTTGCATCCCATATGCACCAATCAGGAAACGAGCCTCAATAATGCATTTGGAAGCTCCCTGACGGATAGCCTTGACATCCGCCCGCTGCCCCAGCAACAAACCGATGGCCCCCAGAATAATGGACTTTCCAGCTCCCGTTTCTCCGGTAATCACCGAAAAACCGTTCTGAAAATTGATATCCAGCTTTTCAATCAATGCGTAATTCTGTATGTATAGTGATTGTAACATGACTTATTTCTCTTTCAATACTTCAGCCAAATGATCTACTATATCGGCCGCCACTGCAGTTTTGGGTTTCAATGGATAATCCTGCTTGCCTTGCCGGTCTATAATACTGATTCTGTTGGTATCACAGCGGAAACCCGCCCCCTCATCCTTCAATGAATTCAACACGATAAAATCCAGATTCTTCCGTTCCAGTTTATCTTGTGCATGCTGAACTTCGTTATGCGTTTCGAGCGCAAATCCAACCAAAGTCTTGGGATGTTCTAAAGCAGCATTCATCTTTCCGATGGTAGCAGCAATATCCTGCGTAGGCTGCAGTTCCAATACCATGGGACCCGTTTTTTCCCGTTTTATCTTCTCGTCTGCTACAACAGCCGGAGTATAATCAGCCACCGCTGCCGAAAGAATCACGGCATCCATCTCCGGAAAAGCTTCTTTCACTTCCTGCATCATCTCAGCAGCCGATTCCACATTCCGACGATTGACCTGAAAACGGGTTTGCACCTGTACAGGTCCCGTCACCAGGGTAACCTCTGCTCCCCGGGAAGCACATTCATCGGCTAAGGCAAACCCCATTTTCCCCGAAGAATAGTTGCCGATGAAACGCACCGGATCTAATTTTTCATAGGTAGGTCCCGCCGTAATCAGAATTTTTTTATGCAATAAATCTCCTTCCTGCTGCGCAAAGAAAGCTTCGAGCTGACGGATAATTTCCTCGGGCTCTTCCATCCGCCCCTTACCCGTAAGCTGACTGGCCAATTCTCCAGTACCCGGTTCAATAATATGATTACCATAGCTGCGCAATATATCCAGGTTCTGTTGGGTAGAAGGATGCGCATACATATCCAAATCCATGGCTGGTGCTACAAACACCGGTGCTTTGGCAGACAGATAGGTAGTAATCAGCATATTGTCGGCAATGCCATGAGCCATCTTCCCGATCGTGGAAGCCGAAGCTGGTGCAATGAGCATGACATCAGCCCACAACCCCAAATCAACATGGCTATGCCACGAACCGTCTCTGCGGTCAAAGAATTCACTGACCACCGGTTTATGGGTCAAGGTAGAAAGCGTCAGAGGGGTAATAAACTCCTTTCCTGCCGGAGTAATGACCACTTGCACCTCAGCACCCTGTTTCACCAAGCCGCGAATCAGATAACATGCCTTGTAAGCAGCAATGCTACCGGTAATTCCTAACACGATTTTTTTTCCGTTCAGTACGTTTGCCATTTTCCTATTGATTCATCATACGCAGACGAATCTTAGTTAGCATCGCCTTTGTATTCAACGTAAAATCATTATTCAAAATCCAAGCATAGTAGTTCGGGTCTCGCTGCAGCACCTCGGTAACCACCATACCCTTATACTTACCAAAATTAAAGACTTCCACTCCTTGTTCGTTGTACACCATGCGACCTGCAAAATCTACATTTTTGGTGAAACTGGAATAATCTGCCAGAAAAGCCATGTCATTCTGCAACACCTCCGGGTAGCGATCCAACTGAGCTTTCAGCACTTCATAAGTGGCCCGTGTATCCGCCTCTGCACTATGGGCATCTTCCAGATTTTTCCCACAATAGAATTTATAAGCAGCCGAGAGCGTACGCTGTTCCAGTTTATGATAGATAACCTGCACATCGACAAACTTTCTACGACTCATGTCAATATCTACCCCGGCACGCAAAAATTCTTCAGCCAATACCGGAATATCAAACCGGTTGGAGTTAAAGCCAGCCAAATCACATCCTTCGATATCATTGGCTATATTGCGGGCCACTTCCTTAAAAGTAGGACAATCGGCTACATCCTGGTCATAAATACCATGTATTTTCGACGATTCTTCCGGAATATGCATCTCCGGATTAATACGCAGGGTCTTGGCTACTTCATTTCCATTCGGATAGATTTTCAGATAGCAGATCTCTACGATGCGATCGGTGTTTATATTCGTACCCGTTGTTTCCAAGTCAAAGAAAACCAGGGGATTTTTTAAGTTCAATTTCATGTTTTTCTATTTTATCTATTTGAATGACCTACTTAATCGTTCAGCATCATAGGCATCAGCAGCATCAACAAGTCTTCCTGTTCTTCCTGCTCTACAGGTGTAATTACCCCCGCCCGTGACGGATCTGTCAATTCTATAATCACTTCTTCTGAAGTAATGTTGTTCAGGATGTCCAACAAGAAAGTAGCCTTAAAACCGATACTCATAGGCTTGCCGTCATACTGACAAGCAATGGTTTCCTCGGCAGAAGTCGAGAAATCAATATCCTGAGCAGATACTTGAATTTGATTCTCCTGCAGACGCAGCTTGATCAAACTGCTGGCCTGAGATGAGAAAATAGATACACGGCGCAATACCCCGATAAGACTGACACGGTCGATGGTTACTTTATATGGATTATTCTGCGGAATCACCGAATTGTAATTCGGATAACGACCCTCAATCAGGCGGCAAACCAGCTGGAAGTTTTCCATCGTGAAAGCTGCATTATGATTATCGAATTCCACATTCACCATACCCATTTCTTTCGGCAAAAGATTCTTCAGCAGAAAAGCAGGTTTTTTGGGCAGGATAAAGGCAGCCCGGTCATTTCCCTTAGCAGAAAAAGTCTTGCTCCGTACCAGCTTATGTCCATCTGAAGCTACCAATGTAATATCTTCTGTAGTAATATCAAAATACACACCATTCATGACCGGACGCAATTCATCATCTGCTGTAGCAAAGACAGCCCGGTTGATTCCCTTCAGCAATACTTGGGCATCCATTTCCAAACGAACTGCGTCTTCACTGAGCAAGGAGGATTTGGGGAACTCTACTGCTGATTGCCCCATCAGACTATACTTACCATTCTGATAATGAACAGTAACCTCCAGTGTATCTGTATTTACCTCAAATGTCAGAGGCTGTTCTGGAATTTCTTTCAATGCATCCAGCAAGGTCTTGGCTGTTACAGCAAACGAATCATCTACATCACTTTCATTCACTTCTACGGTAGCAATCATGGTAGTTTCACCATCGGAAGCGGTCACAGACAAAGTGCCATCCATCAGTTCGAAAAGAAAACAATCCAAAATAGGCAATGAATTCTTAGAGTTAACCACACGGCTTATAGCCTGTAAACGACTGGATAAGACTGTACTAGAAATGATAAACTTCATAATATATTGTATTTTATTAATTATCAAAAAGTAATCGACAAAGTTAAAAAAAGAATTGCCTACCACAAAAAAATAAAGGAAGAAAAAAAGGCGAATAATTCGTAAGATATTCCTAAAAAATTGTAACTTCGCAGCAACTTTAAAAAACAAGTAACATGGAATTTATAGGAAAAATCATTGCTGTCCTCCCCGCCAAAGGAGGCGTGTCTAACAGAACGGGCAACGAATGGAAAGCTCAAGAGTATGTAATTGAAGACAGCTCTAGTTCGCAATATCCCCGCAGAATGTGCTTCGAAGTTTTCGGCGCAGACAAAATTGAAGCTTTCAACATCCAGGTAGGACAAGATCTGAAGGTCTCATTTGATATAGATGCCAACCAATGGCAAGACCGCTGGTTCAACCGCATCCGCGCTTGGAAGGTAGAACCTTATGTAGCAGCTGCACCGGCTGCCGGCACTGCTTATGCAGGTATGCCACAGGGAGCTCCGGTTCCTCCTGCAGCACCAGCTACCCCTGATTTTCTGGCTGGAGACGCCAAGGACGATCTGCCTTTCTAAATTCTGGCTCACAAAATACTAAATATAACATACAAAAGGGAGTGTAAAATACACTCCCTTTTGTATGTTATATGATAACAAATCAATGGTAAAGCAATACTACATTGGGATATACATTTCCACCAGAACAGGTGAATTGAACAGACAGCAGAAAATGTCTGAAAAAGTCAGAATGCCGCAAGAAGAAGTTAGGCATCAGGCGCACATACGCCGGCTGCTGCAAAGTGACAGAAGCCATATCAGCCATCATCAGGTAATTGAAACTGGTCGACAAATTAGCCACCCCTTCTTCATAACCTGACGTTCCTTCCAACGTCCATCCACGCTCCATCGCATCTATATAAGCTGACAGACTCTTGGCATCGGGCGCCAGCAGAAACTCTCCTTTATAAAAACAGGCATGCGTATAAAAAGCTGAATCTGTCATACCTGTCAATTGGGTGAGTACTGTGTTACGAGGCAACAGATATTGACGATATGGACGGGCAAGCGGATACTGCTTATAATGTCTGGGGAATTTAGGTACCCAAGATACCCCCTCTTCATGTGGCGTAGCCTGCAGCAAGCTCCGCAAACGTCGTTCTGCCTCCGCTACACGCATTACCGGTACACTCATAACTGCATAGGTACTTTGGTCTATACTATCTTTGGCATAGAACAGACAGGACATAATCCGATCTCCTGCGTATTCATTTAAAAAGGCGGAAAGTTCCTGATCACGTTCTTTCACATAATCAGAGTAATCATGTTTGCTATACACATGGCCAAGCGTAAAATCAAAAACCGACAGTTTGTCAGAAATAGCCCAGCTATTATAAAAAAACGTACTGGCCGGCAAACGATTGCCTGGAAACTCCTCAACTGGCTTCTGCTGCTGTAAAGCATGTATAAAAGTCTGTGTGGAATCTGTACCATGACTCACACCAGTGCAGAAAATCGCATTTTCTGTAAACTTTAAATCAAATTCTGCCCAACAGCCTAATGATGCTGACACCCGGGTGCTGTCAGCATCATTTCCCATCTCTACAGACTTCATGCGGAGATAGACTGTGGCAACACTGTGCGCATTCTTTCCAACATACATTTTTTGAAATGAAGGAAGAGTCATTAAGGACTTTCTGGAAAGATAAGTATCTATGACCTGCTCTACCAGACGTTTTTGAAAACTCACAACCAAAAAATCAGATGTAAAATAGGCTGAGAGAAAGCGACCGTCCGTCATCGGATAGATATAGATGGTTTCCCCTTTATAATCAAATTTTCTAGCAGGAAAAGAGCTGGAGGAATACTTCTGAATAAATGCTTCCACCATCTCGCCGTCATCCGCCCCCAAGGCACAATACAATACCTGATTCAAAGTATTATCAGGTTCATGAAAACTCAGCAGCATCTTATTCATCTGCTTACTCAGTCCATGCGGAGCTTCATCTACGAAAGTGACCAGATAATTCTTTAAATAAGAAAAGAGTTCGGAGATATGCAAAAAATGCTGATCCTTGCTGCACTGCATCTCATTGATTTCCTCAACCAGTTCAGCCATCCTCTCAGTTTCCACCACAGCCAATGCATCATCAGGAACCAACGTGTATAAATTAAAATCCTTGGCTCGATCCGCAGCATTTAACCGCACATAAGAAAAAACCGCAAACGCCGCACAAAGCAACACGACGGATACGATAACGGACAAACGAACAAAGGAACGAAGTTTCATATTATTATTTTATCAAGTTTTGGCGAAAATAAACATTTTTGATAGAAAATCCAAATAAATCTTAAATTATTTGCTTTTCATCATTCAGAAACCGCACCTAAAATAAAATTTCCAAGCCGTCATAAGCCAATGAAACACCGGCTGGCAATTCACGCATAAGCACAGCATGCAGTCCGGCATGATGACTCATATGAATAAGATATGTCTGACGGGCACCGATACGGGCAGCCATCTGCAAAGCCTCTTCTAGACATTGATGGGTGGCATGCGGCTCTTTACGCAAGGCATTCAATACCAACACTTCAACCCCCTGAAGCATCTTAAATGATTCTTCTGGCATAGTAAGCATGTCGGTAATGTAAGCAAACCGTCTACCTATCCGGTAACCTAATATAGGCAAACGACCATGAAGAACCTGAATCGGCAACACTTCTGTATGCTTAATAAAAAAAGGTTTACCTGCACATATCTCTTGTAAAAAGATACGAGGTACACCAGGATATTTATGTTCTGCAAAACAATACGGAATGCGCTGCCGCAAGTGATCGGCAGTATATGCATCGCAATACAAAGGTATTTCACCCGAACGGGAGAACGGACGCAAATCATCCAGCCCCCCTACATGGTCATAATGCTCATGCGATATCAGTACGCCATCAATGGGTTCGAAAGGCTGCACAGACAGCATCTGCTGCCTGAAATCAGGACCACAATCCAACAGAATTCTCGCATCTTCAGTATAAACCAAAACTGAGGTCCGCAAACGATGATCACGCGCATCATCTGAGGTACATACCTGACATGAACAGCCAACTTCAGGAACTCCGGTAGAAGTGCCACTGCCCAAAATTCTTACTTTCATTCTTTATCCTATAAAATTAACCTCAGGGTAGATTTTCACTCCAAACTTTTGAAAGACAGCCTCCCGTACAGCATTGCTGAGTGCTACGATATCAGCACCTGTCGCCCCGCCTCGATTTACCAAGACCAATGCCTGCTTATCATGTACAGCAGCCGGCCCTAAAGCACGACCTTTCCAGCCACATTGCTCAATCATCCACCCTGCCGGAATCTTTACTTGATCTGATCCTGCCGGATAATGCGGCATAGAAGGATACTGCTGCAACAGCTCTTCAAACTGAGCTCTGGACACTATGGGATTCATAAAAAAGCTACCTGCATTCCCCAACACCTCCGGATCGGGCAACTTGCTGCGACGGATTGACACAATCACTTCGCGCACTGCCTGTAAATTTATAGAAGAATACTTGGATAATTCTTGCCGAATGGTTCCATAGTCCAATTTAAAAGAAGGCAGTTTGCTCAACCGAAAATAAGCAGAAGTTACAAAATAAGATTTCATATCCGGCTGCTTGAACAAACTGTGACGATACGAATAATCACATTCCTGAGGAAGAAAAGTACGCATCACACCTTGCTCATTGACCGTCTCAATCCGAACCAACAAATCCTTTACCTCCACTCCATAAGCACCGATATTCTGAACTACAGCGGCTCCCACTTCTCCTGGAATCAATGAAAGGTTTTCCACTCCATAATAGCCATGTTCCACACAATAAGCCACAAAGTCGTCCCAGACTACTCCAGCACCGACATGAAGCACCACTTCCTCAGCCAGGTCCTCCACCAGTTCGATAAATCGAATGGCAGAGTGGAGCACTGTTCCCTTGAAATCGGATAAAAACAAAAGATTACTACCCGATCCTACATGCAAATAGGGTTTTGTCAGCTTACCGGCAGCCAAAAAATCACGAAGTTCGTCCACAGATCGATATTCCATCCATTGCTTAGCCTGGACATCCAGTCCAAAAGTATTTGGTATTCTCATGGTGTCTAACTTGAATATTAAAAAAATCAGATACTAGTATCCTCGTATTTATACAGTTCCCACTCACCCTTGCGCTTCCGGAAATAAAAAAGATTCGAATATCCGTTACCAATCCCGTTTACTTTCAGAATTTTAGCATGTGATAAGTCATCGTTTCGCTGCCCGTAATTGATATTTGACAGACGATCAACGGGCAGTACAGGCTTAAAGGCAGTCCATTGCTCTGCTGTTAAAGTCGTTTCTAAAATAGAAAACTCATCATCTGGGTCTATGGTAACAAACTGCAAAGGATTACAAACATGTTTCAACTGATACAGACTATCCGTCACAAAGCGAGTATAAAACTCCACAAAACTTTCATGACCCTCTTTTTTCTCCACAGGACGCAAATTAATAGCTTCCAACATCCACATTCCTGCTTTCCGCTCAAAATAGTACCGTTTGACCCGATGCGATTTCAGATAAATCCATTCCACTTGAACAGAAGTAAGTGAGGTGTCGCCTACCACCTCCAATTCATCCTCCCGATCAAAAAGCAGTGTATAATAGTTCAACTTGGAAAAAAGATAATCATGCTTCCAGTGTTCTTTTGTAATTCGTAGCGGTTTATCTTCTTTATAATACGGTAACGGAAACTCTGTACGCTGACGTTGCAACACACTGTCTGAGGCAAAATTAAAAATAAAATCATCAAAAAGTTCATCCGCCACCGACGGCTTAGGGGCTTCTTCCACCACCGCCGTATCCAGATACAATGAATCAGCCCCCCTTTGATGAAGGGAAGCTGAATCAATTGCTTCTGTAAGACTTTCAAAGGGATCAGCCTGAGTCTTTTTCGGACCGCATGCCGCAAAAAGCATCAGGATCAGACACCCCCATCCCAGTTTATTCATTATGATAAAAGCTTCACTCTCAGCTTCTCCAACATATCTTTAGTCATCGCATCCAAATCATACTGAGGCTTCCAGTCCCATTCTTCACGCGCACAAGTATCATCCAAAGAGTCAGGCCAGCTATCAGCGATAGACTGCTTTAAAGGATCTACTTCATATACCATTTCAAAATCAGGAACCTGCTTCTTGATGGCAGCATAAATAATTTCCGGAGAGAAGCTCATAGCGGCAATATTGAATGCATTACGGTGTTTCAAACGGCTAGGATCAGCTTCCATCAAAGATATGGCTGCATTTAAAGCATCCGGCATATACATCATATCCATGAAAGTACCTTCCTTTACCGGACAAACAAATTTTTCACCCTTTACTGCAGCATAGTAAATATCTACCGCATAGTCAGTGGTTCCACCTCCCGGAGGGGTCACGTTTGAGATAATACCCGGGAAACGTACCGAACGAGTATCCACTCCATATTTAGTGTGATAATAATCACTCAACAACTCTGTAGTTACCTTTGTCACACCATACATTGTGCGCGGACGTTGCACGGTGTCTTGCGGAGTGCGTACATGAGGTGTAGACTCACCAAACGAACCAATAGAACTTGGAGTAAACACCGCACATTTGTACTCGCGTGCTACTTCCAAGACATTCCACAATCCGTCAATGCCAATTTTCCACGCCATGGCAGGACGACTTTCAGCTACTACCGACAACAGGGCCGCCAGGTTATAAATGGTATCCACCTGATATTGGCGAACCACAGTTTCAATAGACTGGCGATCGGTAACATCAGCAACAGCTGACGGTCCTGAAGCCTTTAACTCACCCTGTGGCATAGCACTCGGAATATAACCGGCTATCACATGGTCATTACCATACCGTTTACGCAACTCCAATGTAAGTTCCGAACCAATCTGTCCGGTAGCTCCAATTACCAAAATATTCTTCATACAACTCGTTTATAAATCTTTAGTTAGAATCGTGTCGCAAATATACATACTTTTTTTTTAATTTTTCTATCATCTTGCTATTGTTTATTCCAAGAAAAATGATGTCCTTTGTATAAAGTTAAAGAGATAATCTAAACTAACCTTATAAATTTTAAAAACAATGTACGGAAAATTGCAAGAACACCTCAGCAAAACACTTGCTGAGATTAAAGAAGCCGGTCTTTATAAAGAAGAACGACTCATTGAAAGCCCTCAGCAGGCTGCCATCCAAGTAAAAGGCAAACAGGTACTTAACTTCTGCGCCAACAATTACTTAGGTTTATCTAACCACCCCCGACTCATCAAGGCCGCTCAAGACATGATGGACCGCCGCGGTTATGGTATGTCATCGGTTCGCTTTATCTGCGGTACTCAAGATATTCACAAAGAACTGGAAGCTGCCATTTCGGATTACTTCCACACAGAAGATACCATTTTATACGCAGCTTGCTTCGATGCCAACGGAGGTGTTTTCGAACCGCTATTCACCGAAGAGGATGCCATTATTTCAGACTCTCTAAATCATGCTTCTATTATTGACGGTGTACGCTTGTGTAAAGCAAAACGTTACCGCTATGCCAATGCAGACATGGCCGATTTGGAACGATGCCTTCAGGAAGCTCAAGCCCAACGCTTCCGCATCGTAGTAACCGACGGAGTATTCTCTATGGACGGAAATGTGGCTCCGATGGATAAGATTTGTGACCTGGCTGAAAAATACGATGCGCTGGTGATGGTAGATGAATCTCACTCTGCCGGCGTGGTAGGCGCTACCGGCCATGGTGTCAGTGAACTTTATAACACATATGGACGTGTGGATATCTACACGGGTACATTAGGAAAAGCCTTTGGTGGTGCCATGGGTGGATTTACTACTGGCCGTAAAGAAATCATTGACTTACTGCGCCAACGCAGCCGTCCTTATTTGTTCTCCAACTCTGTAGCTCCGGCTGTAATAGGCGCTAGCTTGGAAGTATTTAAGATGCTGAAAGAAAGCAATGCCATCCACGATAAATTGGTAGAAAACGTAACTTATTTCCGTGATAAGATGACTGCTGCCGGTTTTGATATCAAACCTACTCAAAGTGCTATCTGCGCGGTTATGTTATATGATGCCAAGCTTTCTCAGATTTATGCAGCCCGCATGCAGGAAGAAGGCATTTATGTAACCGGCTTCTACTATCCGGTTGTACCGAAAGATCAGGCCCGTATCCGAGTACAGATTTCGGCAGGACACGAAAAAGAACACCTGGATCAATGTATTGCTGCTTTCATTAAGGTAGGCAAGGAATTAGGCGTATTGAAATAATACTGTACTCCATAAAACTAAAAAAGTGACGGACTAAAAGCCCGTCACTTTTTTTAATTGGTTTATTCCAACAGGAATACTTATTTTCTTTCACCTAATTTTGCATCTACAAAATATATACTGCCGGCCGAACCTGCCTTTTTCAGCATATCTACCACACCGGCAGCTGTAGCTTCTTCTTCTACTTGTTCGCGCACAAAACCCCAAAGGAAATCTTGTGTAGCCTTATCACGTTCTGCTGCAGCCACATCTACCAATTCATCAATCATTCTAGACACTCGACATTCGTGTTCATATACCTGCTGGAATACTTCCAGGGGAGTACCAAAATCTACAGGTACTACATCAATCTTATCCAACACAGCTTTACCACCACGCTTCATCACAAACGATGCCATCTCACAAGCATGTGCATGTTCTTCAAAAGACTGCTTTTTCAACCAAGCAGCCATTCCGGCATAACCTTCTTTCTCCATATAGAAAGACATAGACAGATACAGATTTGAAGACCACATTTCAGCGGTGATCTGAGCATTCATTGCATTTTGTAATTTTTCAGTCATCATAATCGTATTTATTAGAAATTTGAAATCGTTGCAAATATAACAAATCAAATCATATGATGTTCATAAAATAACAAAAAAAGTGGGATGCACAGAAACGCATCCCACTTCATGACAAGCGGAGAGAACGAGATTCGAACTCGTGATACCCTTTAGGGGTATACACGCTTTCCAGGCGTGCCTCTTCAACCACTCGAGCACCTCTCCTTTAAAAACGGTTGCAAAAGTAATGCAAAAAAATGAATCTACCAAAAAATCCGATACGATTATACATAAAATGCATTCAAAAAGTATTATCTGGTTGCTCGGCTTAGGCATATTAACCCAAGCCGGCAACCAGAAAACTATCATGGATGGTTTAGCACTTTTCAGAATGGATCCTAGAAATAATAAATATAAGCCAATGTACTTAAACTGATAACAATCCACAGAAGAATGCCTTGAATCAACGGCTTAATCCCCACAGCCTTCAACACATCACGAGACAGAGACGCACCGATAAAAAACAGCGTAATAGTCAACGATTTACGAGCAAACTCATTAATGCCTTGTCCTACAGCTACCCCCAAATCACTCTGAGAAAGTACATAAGTATTAAACACCATGGCCAGAATAAAAAAGAAGATAAACCAAGGGATACTGATTTTCTGACCTTTACTTTTAAAGAGAAACGAAGTCATGATAGCCAACGGAATAATCCACAATGCTCGCGTCAGCTTCACCGTTGTAGCAATCTTTAAAGCCTCTTCACCATAAGCAGCTCCTGCACCCACAACAGAACTGGTATCATGAATGGCTATGGCCGCCCACAACCCAAAATCCTGCTGGCTCATATCCAATGCATGCCCGATAGCCGGGAATATAAACAAGGCTAAAGCATTCAAGATAAAAATAGTACCCAGCGCCACAGACATCTCACTATCTTTAGCTTTCAGCACAGGTCCTACAGCAGCAATAGCACTCCCCCCACAGATGGCCGTTCCAGAGCTGATCAGATAAGATGTATCACGATCTACTTTAAGCAACTTCCGTCCGATAATCCAACCTATAATCAGGGTTCCGAATACAGAAATAACCGTAAACTCCATTCCTTCCTTACCGCTAGCAAGAGATGCGTGCAAATTCATACCAAATCCCAAGCCTACTACGGAGTATTGCAGAAGATATTTTGAAACCTTCTTGTTAAATTTAGGATGAGCCTGACCACAAAGCAAAGCAAATGTCAATCCTAAGAAAAGCGACACAGGAGGAGTAACCCAAGAAGAATAAGCCGACATACAAGGAACGTAATCAAGCAACAAAAAGAACACCAGTCCCACCAGCAGAGTCACATACACGGTTTTATTATGACGCTGCAAAAAAAATTGTTTCATAACTTAATTTGATATTATAATAACACAATAACGAGTTCTGTTTTTTTCTGCTGCAAAGATAAACTTCTTTTTTCACATTCTTTTATTAAATCTATTTATACACGATAACTTTTAGTAATCGTTTTTTTTGTATATTCGGAACCGAATAACCAAGTATCAGAGAAGACTAATCACAACCGGTCATTTTCTCTGAGCTTCAAAACAACTCAAATATGGAATATAGATTTTGTGGAAAAAGCGGACTACAGCTCCCCCTTATATCCTTAGGATTATGGCACAATTTCGGTGAAAAAGATTGCTTCAGAACAGCGCAAGAAATTGTTTTCAAAGCCTTTGAAAATGGAATAACCCATTTTGACCTGGCCAACAACTACGGCCCTCCTCCGGGCAGTGCAGAAACGAACTTTGGGAAAATGCTGAAAAACGGTTTAGCTGCTCACCGTGACGAAATCATTGTCTCTTCAAAAGCAGGACATCTTATGTGGAATGGTCCGTATGGAGACGGTGGATCTCGCAAACACCTCATGGCCAGTCTACACCAAAGTCTAAAACGAACTGGATTAGATTATTTCGACATCTTCTACAGCCACCGATATTGCCCGGAAACTCCATTGGAAGAAACGGTGCAAACCCTCATTGATATCGTAAAACAAGGTAAAGCCTTATACATAGGTCTCTCTAAATATCCAGTTGAAGTAGCCCGAAAAGCCTGTGCCATGATGGCTGAACAGCAGGTACGATGCCTTATTTATCAAGACCGCTACAACCTATTGACACGTCAAATTGAATTAAACCATACCAATTGGCTTTCTGACGAAAAAATAGGCTTTATTGCTTTTTCTCCTCTGGCTCAAGGATTACTGACCAACCGATATCTGAACGGTATTCCTAAGGATTCACGCATAGTCAAAAGCGGCGTATTTCTGCATCGCGAAGACATTACTCCAAAACTGGTCGTTAAACTAAAACAGCTTGAAGAACTGGCCTTACAACGAGGGCAGTCACTGGCTGAGATGTCACTGGCTTGGCTTCTTTCCAAACCTACAGTTACTTCCGTCATCATGGGAGCTAGCTCTGTGCAGCAGCTGATAAACAACCTCAATGCCACTCAAAATTTATTTTTTTCGGAGGAAGAGCTCAAGCAAATAGACAGCATTTTATCCCTTTAAAAAAAATAGCCCAAACAGACAGAAATGCAACGCACTGCCTGTTTGGGCTAAATCCGACAAGGATACACCTTTAATCTTCATGTGCACAATGATGCTCACCTGCATGATGGTGTCCACCACACTGATGATCAGCACTTGAATGATGAGCAGTACAACCTATACCAGAATCTGATAACTTACCGCTTAAATAGTCTTCGGCCACCTGGAGAACTTGACCTTTACAGCCACGAATCACTTCTATATGATGAGCTGAAAGTTTATTCAAAGCACCCGGTCCCATATTGCCTGCCAACATAACTGTAACTCCCATTTCTTCCAAACGGCCTGCAATATTCGATTTGCAACCACAGCCTTGAGGTGACGGGATGGTTTCACTGCTAAGAATCTGGTTCTCTTGACTTATAGTCAGAATAGTATAAAACTCACAATGGCCAAAATGATCATCTACCACATTACCACGAGTAGGAATAGCAATTTTTTTCATATCTTTTTTATTATCTAATTGATTTGTTTCTATCAATCTGATGTCAGACGACCCACACTGCGGACAAGACACTGTAACACTTTGAATAACCGGACGGATATTATTGAACTGCAAGCCACATGATAGACAACTGAACCACTGACTATTAGTATAGGCAGCTCCTCCGTCAATAACAATTGCCTGCCCCAGCACCAAAGCCTGAACCAATTTCTGACGGCCCGCCGTATAAATGCGACTAAAAGTAGGTCGGGACACACCCATCAACCCACAAGCCTCCTGCTGAGTAAGCTGTTCATAATCACATAACCTTAAAGCCTCATATTCTTCAAAATGCAATAAGACAACCTGCTTGCAACTCCCTCTTTTCCCTATCGGTTTTAACCCAGATACAACAGGAGCTAAATGAACTTTACGAATGTTCTTAGGACGTGGTGACATAAGTAATCTGTTTGACTTTTCGGGCGCAAATATAATGAACATTTGTTCAAAACAAAAAGGATTGGAAGTTTTTTTTATAATTCTTAAACTTATCGTATATTTGCAGCATGAAAGAATATCGACTAACTGATTGGTTACCCACCACTAAGAAAGAGGTGGAATTGCGAGGCTGGGAGAAATTAGACATCATTCTCTTCAGCGGAGACGCCTATGTAGATCACCCCTCCTTTGGAGCGGCTGTGATAGGTAGAATCCTGGAAGCAGAAGGACTGAAAGTAGCCATTGTGCCACAACCGAACTGGCGGGATGACCTGCGAGATTTCAAGAAGTTAGGCAAACCCAGGCTTTTTTTTGGCATCAGCGCCGGATGCATGGACTCTATGGTCAACAAATACACAGCCAATAAACGGTTGCGCAGCGAAGATGCCTATACGCCAGATGCACGCCCCGACATGAGACCGGAATACCCGTCCATTGTATATGCCCGGATTCTAAAACAGCTCTTTCCGGATACACCTGTCATTTTAGGGGGAATTGAAGCCAGTATGCGAAGGCTGACACATTACGACTACTGGGAAAATCGTGTACGACCTAGCATTTTAGTAGACAGTTGTGCCGATGCACTTATTTACGGCATGGGCGAAAAACCGATTGTAGAAATGGCTCACCGCATGATTGAAGCTGTTTCGATCAACGAAAATGAATTATCAGCCAAAGATTTAAAGCCTTTAATTTATGATATTCCCCAGCTGGCATTCTTGGAGCAAATTGTCTCCCCACAACAGCATGACATCACCCTATTCTCACACGAAGATTGCCTGAAGGACCCACGAAAGGAGGCTGCCAACTTTCGCCATATAGAAGAGGAAAGTAATAAAATGGAAGCAAGCCGCATCTTGCAGAAAGCAGGCCGACAGACTATTGTAGTCAATCCACCCTACCCCCCACTGACAGAAGCAGAACTGGACCATTCCTTTGACCTGCCCTATACCCGCCTCCCTCACCCCAAATACAAAGGGAAGCGAATCCCGGCATATGATATGATTAAATTCTCAGTCAACATACACCGAGGCTGTTTTGGAGGATGTGCCTTTTGCACCATCTCTGCCCATCAAGGCAAGTTTATTATGAGTCGCAGCAAAGAAAGCATTTTAAGAGAGGTGAAAGCAGTCATGGAACTTCCAGATTTTAAAGGATACCTCAGCGATCTAGGCGGTCCCAGCGCCAATATGTATGCTATGGGCGGTAAAGACAAAGATATCTGTCGAAAATGCAAACGCCCTTCCTGCATACATCCCAAGGTGTGCCCCAATTTAAATACAGACCATGGACCTTTACTGGACATTTATCATGCCGTTGATGCCCTACCAGGCATCAAGAAATCCTTTATTGGCAGTGGAGTCCGCTATGACCTTTTACTGCATCAAAGCAAAGATACGCAAAGCAACCTGCATGCCCAGGCTTATACACAAGAGTTGATAGAAAAACATGTCAGCGGACGTTTGAAGGTAGCCCCTGAACACACTTCAGACCGGGTATTGAACATCATGCGTAAACCTTCATTCAGTCAGTTCGAATCATTTAAAGTAATTTTCGACCGCATCAATCGCGACAAAGGATTAAAGCAGCAACTCATACCTTATTTTATCAGCAGCCATCCCGGATGCAAAGAAGAGGACATGGCCGAATTGGCTGTCATTACCAAGCAGTTGGATTTTCATTTAGAACAGGTACAGGATTTTACCCCAACCCCCATGACTGTATCTACCGAAACCTGGCATACAGGCGTACATCCGTACACACTGGAACCCGTATTCAGCGCAAAAAGCCAGCGCGAAAAATTAGCTCAGCGCCAGTTTTTCTTTTGGTATAAACCAGAAGAGCGACGCCATATTATAAATGAACTGAAGCGATTGAACAGAGTGGATTTAATAGATAAACTTTACGGAGTCTACAGGCCCACAACTGTTCAAAAAAACAAGAAATACAGAAAATAAGGAAAGAAACACCTATTAACTATCAAGATGCGGAATACCACTTCTCAAAGAAAAAGGTATTCCGCGTCTTTCTCCTACGGCTGCCAAGTCAGAATTTCCTGCAACACTGCCACAGCCTCCTCTACTGTAGTAATATCCTTTACCAGCATACTGCGTTTATTATTCTGCTCACGCAAGTCACATCGGCGAGTATACTGCATCATAAAAGCTATCATCTTACCAAATGCTTGACTCTGGAAATAAGGACTATCCGGATTAGAAACAAAAAATAAAGTCATGCGCCCACCTTTCAAGAATATTTTTTCAACTCCCAGACGAACCGCCATTCTACGCAAAGGAACGATACGGAGCAGTTCCTCTGTTTCAGAAGGAACTGGACCAAAACGATCTTCCAGACGAGTACGGAAATCAGCTACCTCCTGATCGAGCGTCAAGCCATCCAATTCACGATACAGCAACATGCGTTCACTGCTCCCCGTCACATAATCAGCAGGCAAAAGGAGTTCCAGATCACTTTCCACCTGACACTCCTCAACAAACTGTTCACCGGTAATCTGCCCGCTACCATCCACATCCTGCTGTTCTTTTGCCAACAGATCCGAAAACTCATCAGTCTTCAATTCGCGCACCGCTTCCGTCAGAATTTTCTGATAAGTTTCATAACCCAAATCAGCAATAAACCCACTCTGCTCGGCACCAAGCATATTACCGGCACCCCGGATATCTAAATCCTGCATGGCAATATGTATGCCACTACCTAAATCGGAGAAGTTCTCAATAGCCTGCAAACGACGACGTGCCTCCTGAGTCAGCGATGATAAAGGAGGCGCCAGCAAATAACAAAAAGCCTTTTTATTGCTTCGTCCCACTCGCCCCCTCATCTGATGCAAATCACTCAAACCGAAATTCTGAGCCTGATTGATTAAAATCGTATTTGCATTCGGAATATCAATACCACTTTCTATAATAGTTGTTGCAATCAATACATCGTAATCATAATTAGCAAAATCCAGAATGACCTTTTCCATTTCCGACGGCTCCATCTGACCATGACCGATACATACACGGCAGTCAGGAATACGGCGTTCAATCATCGCCTTTAACTCCGTAAGATTCGAAATCCGATTATTGACAAAGAACACCTGACCGTTTCGGCTCATTTCAAAATTGATTGCATCAGCGATCACTTCTTCATTAAACGTATGCACTTCTGTCTGCACCGGATAACGATTAGGAGGCGGAGTCTGAATAACCGATAGATCGCGAGCTCCCAACAAAGAAAACTGCAATGTACGCGGAATCGGAGTGGCCGTCATAGTCAACGTATCCACATTTACTTTTAACTGACGCAACTTTTCCTTGACACTCACGCCAAATTTTTGCTCTTCATCAATAATCAGCAAACCCAAATCCTGAAACTTCACATCTTTCCCTAAAATACGATGAGTACCGATAAGGATATTAACCTGACCTGCTGCCAAATCCTTGACTACTCCCCGCACCTGAGCTGAAGTACGGGCACGACTCAAATATTCCACCCGGCAAGGCATCCCCTTCAGACGTTCACTAAAAGTCTGAAAATGCTGATAAGCCAACACGGTGGTAGGCACCAGCACAGCCACTTGCTTATTATCGGCTATTGCCTTAAAAGCAGCACGCACAGCCACTTCAGTCTTTCCAAACCCTACATCTCCACAAACCAACCGATCCATGGGCCGGGCACTTTCCATATCTGCCTTCACCTCAGCTGTAGCCTTACTCTGATCAGGAGTATCTTCATACAAGAAAGAAGCCTCCAGCTCCCGTTGCAAAAAACTATCCGGACTGTATTGAAAGCCCTTTTCCTCCCGACGCTGAGAATAAAGCTTAATCAAATCACGGGCAATGTCCTTAATCTTTTTCTTAGTACGATCCTTCAACTTCTCCCAAGCACCGGTACCTAATTTATTCAGACGCGGTGCTTCCCCTTCCTTTCCTTTATACTTAGAAACCTTATGCAAAGAATGAATCGAAACAAATACCACGTCATCATTTTGATACACCAACTTCATCACTTCTTGAGTAGCATCTCCATTAGGCACACGCACCAAACCAGCAAAACGTCCCACTCCATGATCCGTATGTACCACATAATCACCCGGTGTAAACTGATTGAGTTCTTTCAGCGACAACGCTACCTTTCCACTTCTTGCCTTATCGCTTTTCAAGTTATATTTATGATAACGGTCAAACAGCTGATGATCTGTAAAAATACAAAACTTCAATGTATGATCTGCAAATCCCTCATGCAAAGTACGCTGTACCGGAATAAAAGGAATAGGTGATTCGGCAGTAGCATAACGCTCATCTAAAATAGCCCGAATACGATCCGTCTGCTTCGTACTGTCACTACAGATATAAATCTGATATTGCTTCTCGACATAATCCTGAAAACAGCGAGCTACCATGTCAAAATTCTTATGAAAAATAGGCTGCATTGCTGTACTGAATGAAAGGCTCACATCGGGCGTTCCCGTAGGCTGATTACCAAACTCCAATCTTCGGAAGCGCAAAGTCTCTTGCACAAATGAAGTACCATCCATCAATTTCCCATCCAAACTGATAGCCCCATTTTCTTCTGCTTCTCGGGCCGCTACAGCCTGTGGCGAAAGCGACTCCTCGTACACCACATCAATCCGTTCCTTCAGCCAAAAGAAATCTCGCATAGCCAATACTGTATCAGCCGACAAGAAATCCAAAAACGACACCATGCCTCCCGCACCCTTCTGCTCCAAGCTTCGACTCAAATCAGGGACAATCACCACCTGCTCCCTTCGCTCTTTAGAAAGCTGAGATTCTACTTCAAAGATACGGATGCTATCCACCTCGTCACCAAAAAAGTCAATACGAAACGGATACTCCGAAGAAAATGAAAAAACATCAATAATACTTCCACGCACAGCATACTGACCAGGCTCATATACATAGTCCACTCTTTCGAAGCCGTAACTATGCAATACCTCAGCCACAAAAACCGGATCCACCTGTTCACCGACATGCAATTTTAAAGTCTTCTCATCCAACTCCTTGCACGACACCACCTTTTCAGCCAATGCATTAGGATACGTCACGATGCAGCATTTGGACTCTTGCTTTTGCAATCTGCTTAACACCTCAGTACGAAGAATCTCATTAGCCGCATCCTTCTGTCCATATTTAATGGCACGTCTAAAAGAAGAAGGGAAGAACAACACTTGCTCATCACCGAGCACCTGCCGCAGATCATGATAAAAATAACCCGCAGTTTCCAAATCGCCCAAAATAAACACAAAAGGACATTCTGCTCGCTGAACCAATACGGAAGAATAGAGCGAGGCAGCTGAAGCGCAAAGACCGCTACAATAGATATGCTGAAAAGAAGAGTCCTTCAAAAGCTGCTCCATCCGAGCCACATGGGGATGAGCAGCATACAACTCTTGAAGTTCTGTTAGTGTCATGGTCATCTTTTTGATTGCAAAAATACAAATAATCTAAATGAATTAGCCAATTCTGAGAAAAAAACATTACTTTTGTTGTTTAATAAAAAATAACTCTAGAATAAAAGTTGTTATGCATAAATCAGACAGCCTTGTCATCATCCCCACCTACAATGAAAGGGAGAATATAGAAAATATTATCCGGGCCGTATTTCAGTTGGAACATGGCTTCCATATATTAGTCATTGAAGATGGTTCACCCGACGGAACCGCTGCCATTGTCAAAAGCCTGCAAGCGGAATTTCCAGACCGTCTTTTCATGATTGAACGTACAGGAAAACTAGGATTAGGCACAGCCTATATCTCTGGTTTCAAATGGGCTCTGACACATGCTTACGAATACATTTTTGAAATGGATGCAGACTTCAGCCACAATCCTCAAGATCTTCCCCGACTGTACAAAGCCTGCGCTGAAGAGGGAGGAGATGTATCGATCGGTTCACGTTATGTAAGCGGAGTCAATGTAGTCAACTGGCCTATGGGACGCGTACTTATGTCCTATTTTGCCTCCAAATATGTACGATTCATTACCCGTCTGCCTATCCATGATACAACCGCAGGATTTGTTTGTTACCGCAGAAGAGTATTAGACACCATAGACTTGGATGCCATCCGCTTTAAAGGATATGCCTTCCAGATAGAAATGAAATTTACTGCTTACCAATGCGGATTCAAGATCCAGGAAGTTCCTGTTATTTTCATCAATAGGGAATTAGGAACTTCAAAAATGAACAGCAGCATCTTTGGCGAAGCTGTATTTGGTGTGATCAGACTGAAATGGAACAGCTGGTTCCACCGTTATCCAAAAGCTAATCAATAAACTTAATACATCGTTACAATGAAAAGACTTCTTATTCACAACGCCACCTTGGTCAATGAAGGCCAGCAGACTGTAGGGTCTATGGTCATTGAGAACGGCAAAATAGCCGAAATTTTAACAAACGGAAAGCCTTTATCAGCGCCCTGTGACGAAATACTTGATGCTACCGGATGTTATTTGATACCGGGTATCATTGATGGCCATGTACATTTCCGTGACCCAGGATTGACGGAGAAAGCCGACATCTTAACGGAAAGTAAAGCGGCGGCGGCAGGCGGTGTAACTTCTATCATGGACATGCCTAACACCAAACCTGCAACTATCACACTCGAAGATTTAGAAAATAAACTTGAGTTGATGAGCCAGAAGAGTCTTGTAAACTATTCATGCTATTTTGGTGCCACCAGCAAAAACTATACTGATTTCAACAAATTGGACCAACACCGTGTATGCGGCATCAAATTATTTATGGGTGCCAGTACAGGAAATATGCTGGTAGACAACATGAGAAGTCTGGTACGAATTTTTACTGGAACTGATATGCTGATCGCTACCCACTGCGAAGATTCGCATATTATCCAACAAAATGCTGAGAGTTATAAAATGTTCAGCGGAAACGACGATATCCCCATCAACAAGCACTCAGCTATCCGCTCTGTAAAAGCTTGCTGGAACTCTTCTTCATTGGCCGTAAAATTAGCCAAAGAAGCACACGCCCGTCTGCATATCTTACATGTTTCTACTGGAAAAGAACTGAAGCTTTTCAGCAACGAACCATTGTCAGAAAAGCGCATCACGGCTGAAGTATGTGTACCTCATCTGTTATTCACCCAAACAGATTATCATGAACTGGGTGCACGCATCAAATGTAACCCTGCCGTAAAAAGAATTATGGACCAGCGTAAGCTGCGTGAGGCTTTAAACACAGGGTACATAGATAATATTTCGACCGACCATGCTCCCCATCTTTTAGCCGACAAACAAGGGGGTGCCCTTAAAGCTGCATCAGGCATGCCTATGGTACAGTTTTCACTGGTCAGCATGTTGAATCTGGTAGATGAAGGTGTATTCACCCTTGAAAAGATAGTAGAAAAAATGTGCCATGCTCCTGCTGAGATTTACCACATAGCCAACCGCGGTTATCTGCGGGAAGGATATCAAGCCGATATCGTACTGATACGCCCGCAGTCTCCATGGACTCTGACAAAGGATCGCATATTAAGCAAATGCCAATGGAGTCCGTTAGAAGGCAAATCCTTTAATTGGAAAGTAGAAAAAACATTGGTAAACGGTCACCTGGTGTATGACGGCGAATATGTAAGCGAAGAGTACCGTGGTGAAGCTTTGTATTTTAATTAAACAATAAGCCATCCATAATATCAATGACGCGGCTTTACTTTCGTATTTTTCCAAACACAAAGTAAAACCCGCGTCATCTGATTTTTTAACTAAACGACTAAAACGCCACATGATTCTATCCTATTCTACAGCCGAACTAATCCCCTACATCAATTGGGTGTATTTTTTTTATGCCTGGGGGTTAAAAAATTATGAGCAAGACACAGCCAAAGAACAAGAAGCCCAGCAATTAAAACAAGATGCCCTCCATACTTTACAGTCTATGGAAAAAAAAGCACAGATCCGTAGCTTGTTCCGTATATTGGAGGCTAATTCCGAAGAAGATGACCTATGGATAGAAGGGCTCCGATTCCCCTTACTCAGACAGCAATCCCCCTCTAAGCCCAACACACCCTGCTTATGTCTCAGCGACTTTATCCGTCCACGTTCACAAGGTATAGCAGACCATATAGGAATCTTTGCTTCTTCTGTTATTCTGGAAAATGAAAATCAATACCAGGAAACAGATCCCTACCAACACCTGCTAATCCAAACCTTATCCGACCGACTAGCTGAAGCTGCTACCGAAAAGATGCATCAGTACGTCCGCAAAATAGCATGGGGATATGCACCCGAAGAAGATTTAAGCATACCCGACCTTCTGATGAATAAATTCCAAGGCATCCGCCCTGCTGTAGGATACCCCTCACTGCCCGATCAGTCCATCAACCTGCTGCTTGACCAGCTAATCCAGATGCATCAAATCGGCATCACCTTGACGGAAAACGGAGCAATGCATCCCCATGCTTCTGTCAGCGGACTAATGTTTGCCCACCCGGCTGCGCGCTACTTCAACATAGGTAAAATCGGAACGGATCAATTACGAGATTATGCAGAACGGCGTGGTATATCCTTGGAAGAAATGAAAAAATTCCTACCGAACCATTTTTAATATCAACCTAATTAATTATCTTTGTTAACTTAATAAATTGCTGTTAGCAACTAAAACGAAGAAAAACCATGAAAGATTTTTTAAAATTCACACTAGCCACTCTCACAGGCCTTATCATTAGCGGTATAGTGCTGTTCTTTTTCAGCATCCTGATGATTTCAAGCATCGCCTTAAGCGATACTGCAGAAACCACAGTGCAAGAAAATTCAGTTTTTGAACTGAATCTGCAAGGAAATCTAAACGAACGTAGTCAAGAAGACCCACTGGCATTCCTTCTCGGCAATGATTTCCAATCCTATGGACTAAATGATGTCTTGTCTTCCATCAGAAAAGCAAAAGAAAACGAACATATTAAAGGCATCTATCTCAATGCAGGCATCTTTAATGCAGGCATTGCTTCATTGGAAGAAATTCGAAATGAATTACTTTCTTTCAAAGAATCAGGCAAATTCATTGTAGCATATGCCGATACTTACACACAGGGACTCTATTATTTATCCAGCGTAGCAGATAAAGTACTACTCAACCCGAAAGGAATGCTGGAATGGAAAGGATTAGCCTCCACTCCCATGTTTTATAAAGATCTACTGGAAAAAGTTGGCATTGAAATGCAAGTATTCAAAGTAGGAATCTATAAATCAGCTGTAGAACCCTACATCAGCACAGAAATGAGTGATGCCAACCGCGAGCAGATTCAAGTGTATCTAGGTTCTGTATGGAACCAAATACTGCAAGACGTTTCCAAATCACGACACATTTCTGCAGAAAAGCTGAACAGCGCTGCCGATGAAATGATGATGTTTCATCCAGCTGAAAAAAGTGTGGAATACGGTCTGATAGATACCCTGATTTACCGCAATGATGTAAAAAATTACCTGAAAAAATTTGCTGGTCTAGAAGATGATGACCACCTACCTATGCTTGACTTAAAAGCGATGAACAATGTAAAAAAAATCCAGCCTAAAGATAAAAGCGGCCATATCATAGCCATATATTATGCAACTGGAGAAATTGTAGACATGAGCATAGGCTCTCCCCTTTCTTCTGGTGAAAATCCGGTTATAAACGGTCAGAAAGTAATTAAAGACTTAAAAAAATTAAAAGAAAACGAAGATATTAAAGCGGTTGTACTGCGTGTCAACTCCCCGGGTGGAAGCGCCTATGCTTCTGAGCAAATCTGGCATGCTGTAACAGAACTCAAAAAAGAAAAACCGGTTATCGTATCTATGGGTGACTATGCAGCATCCGGAGGTTACTATATTTCCTGCAATGCAGACACCATTGTAGCTCAGCCTACTACACTGACCGGTTCCATTGGAATCTTTGGCATGTTTCCTAACGCATCTGAGCTGACCGAAAAATTGGGATTGGATTTTGATGTAGTAAAGACCAACCGTTATGCCGATTTCGGCAGCATGAACCGTCCGATGAATGCGGGTGAAAAAAATCTGATGCAAATGTATGTCAACCAAGGTTACGATCTCTTTTTGACCCGCTGCTCCAATGGACGCGCCATGAGCAAAGAAGCCATAGACAAAGTAGCACAAGGACGTGTATGGACTGGATCTACAGCTTTGGAACTAGGACTTGTTGATGTGTTAGGCGGATTGGATACAGCCCTTGATCTTGCCGTAAAAAAATCAGGAGTAGAAACCTATACGCTGATGTCTTATCCAAAGCAAGACAGTTTTATGGAGACACTCATGAACAGTAGTCTAAGCGGCAGTTTAAAAGCCCGACTGCTAGGAGGTAGCTTAGGTAACTATTACCGCACATTCCAAATGCTGGAAAATATAGACCGCTGTGACCGCATTCAGGCTCGTCTGCCCTTTGAACTGAATATCCATTAATTAAAACTATAAGAAAAAAGCCCATGACCGAACGTTTTTTCCGCATACACCACAGTCTACTCCCCTTATCCTGGATTTATGGTTGGGGAGTAACTCTCAGAAACAAGTTTTTTGACTGGCATTGGATCCCGTCAAAAAGCTATGACCTGCCTGTGATCTGTATCGGAAACCTTTCGGTAGGCGGAACCGGGAAAACCCCGCATACAGAATATCTTATACGGCTATTGCAACAAGAAGGGTTTAACATAGCCACTCTTAGCAGAGGATATAAAAGGCATACTAAGGGATATGTATTGGCTGATACCCAAAGCGATGCATACCAGATAGGTGATGAGCCCTGCCAGATGAAACAGAAATTTCCAGACATTCGAGTAGCTGTAGATGAAAACAGATGCCACGGCATAGAAGAACTGCTGAAACTAAAAGAACCGGAAGTGGAAGTAGTGCTCCTGGACGATGCCTTTCAACACCGTCATGTCAAAGCCGGACTCAATATTCTGCTGACTGATTTCAACCGACTCTTCTGTGAAGACCATCTATTGCCAGCCGGACGCCTACGCGAACCTGTTTGTGGTAAAAACCGCGCACAGATTATCATTGTGACCAAATGTCCAGATGATATCAAACCGATTGATTTCAATATCGTGAGCAAAAAGTTAAATCTTTATCCATACCAGCATCTCTATTTCTCCTCGTTCCGCTATGGAGCATTGACACCGCTTTTCCCACAGCACATCGCCCCACAACAAAAATGGGACAGATGGACCGGTCGTGAACAAATTTTGCTGGTAACCGGCATAGCACAACCAACCCCTCTTGTGAACGAAATAAAGAAACATGCTAAACAGGTAAAACTGTTGTCCTATAGCGATCATCACCAATTTACAAATCGCGAAATACAACAAATCGAAGAACAATTTCGGAAGTTGAAAGAATCTAATCGCTACATCATCACAACTGAAAAAGATGCAGTTCGTCTGGCAGATCATCCAGCCTTAAATGATGCAGTCAAGCCTTATCTTTATGTACTTCCTATAGAAATAGAAATACTACAGAATCAACAAAATAATTTTAACCAAAACATTATTGGCTATGTTAGAGCGAATTCAAGAAACAGCAGCTTACCTCAAAAGTAAGATGCACACACATCCTGAGACAGCAATTATCCTCGGTACTGGTTTAGGCAGCCTGGCTGGCGAAATAACCGAGAAGTATGAAATAAAGTACGAAGAAATTCCCAATTTCCCCGTTTCTACCGTAGAAGGCCACAGCGGCAAACTTATTTTCGGAAAGTTAGGCAACAAAGACATTATGGCCATGCAAGGACGCTTCCACTATTACGAAGGCTACTCAATGAAAGAAGTAACTTTCCCTGTGCGTGTAATGCGGGAATTGGGTATCAAAACCCTCTTTGTTTCCAATGCCAGCGGAGGTACCAACCCGGATTTTGAAATAGGCGATTTAATGATTATAACTGACCATATCAACTATTTTCCGGAACATCCACTTCGTGGCAAAAATATTCCTTATGGCCCGCGCTTCCCGGATATGAGCGAAGCCTACGACAAGGAACTGATTAGAAAAGCAGATGCTATTGCAGCAGAAAAAGGGATTAAGGTTCAGCACGGAGTTTACATTGGTACACAGGGACCAACTTTTGAAACACCTGCTGAATACAAACTCTTCCACATTTTGGGAGCTGATGCAGTAGGCATGTCAACGGTTCCTGAAGTTATTGTAGCTAACCACTGCGGCATTAAAGTGTTTGGTGTATCAGTCATCACAGACTTAGGCGTAGAAGGAAAAATTGTAGAAGTAACGCATGAAGAAGTACAGAAAGCTGCCGATGCTGCACAACCTAAGATGACAGATATTATGCGTGAATTGATTAACCGCGCTTAAGAAAATTACAAAGAATGAGAACAGAAATAGCTACCCTCGGTGAATTTGGCTTAATAAAACATCTCACCGAGGGAATAACACCCCAAAACGAATCTACTCACTACAGTGTGGGCGATGATTGCGCTATATTACAATATTCTCCTGAAAAGGAGATATTGGTAACTACTGATATGCTACTTGAAGGAGTACATTTTGACTTGACTTATGTGCCCTTAAAGCATTTAGGATACAAAGCAGCCGTAGTAAACTTTTCAGATATCTATGCCATGAATGGTACTCCAAAACAAATTACAGTTTCCCTGGGTATTTCCAAGCGATTCTGCATAGAAGATATGGAAGAACTTTATGCGGGTATCCGATTGGCTTGTGATGAATACAAAGTAGATATCATAGGAGGTGATACATGCTCATCCTACACAGGTCTAACGATTAGCATCACCTGTATAGGCGAGGTAGAAAAGGGAAAAGCAGTATATCGTCATGGAGCCAAAGATACAGATCTTATCTGCGTATCCGGTGACTTAGGAGCTGCTTACATGGGACTCCAGCTTTTGGAGCGTGAAAAAACAGCTCTTAAAGGAAACGAAACAGATTTACAACCAGACTTTGCAGGGAAGGAATACTTGCTGGAACGTCAGTTAAAACCAGAAGCTCGGAAAGACATCATTGAAAAACTGGCCGCTGCAGGCATCCAACCAACTTCCATGATGGATGTATCGGATGGACTTTCTTCTGAACTGATGCATATCTGCAAGCAAAGCAAGGTAGGCTGCCGTGTTTATGAGGAACATATCCCCATTGACTATCAGACTGCCGTTATGGCCGAAGAATTCAACATGAATCTTACCACATGCGCACTCAATGGAGGTGAAGACTATGAACTACTCTTTACTGTACCGATTGCAGATCATGAAAAGATTTCGGAAATGGAAGGTGTGAAATTAATTGGGCATATCACTAAAGAAGAGTTGGGATGTGCCTTAATTACACGCGACGGACAAGAATTTGAATTAAAGGCTCAAGGGTGGAATCCACTAAAAGAAAAATAATTTGAATTATTAAACGCTGATATTTAGCGCAATAACTATCTATCAGCGTTTTTTTACGCTAAAAAGTTTGCAGATTCAAAAAATATATCTACCTTTGCAACCGCAAACGAGAAACAAAGGTGCCATAGCTCAGTTGGTAGAGCAAAGGACTGAAA
>LinusII_BA0109CM-p1__coassemble_988_pt1 | contig 44271 bp, 37 predicted proteins | sample LinusII_BA0109CM-p1__metabat2_high_PE_035 | metagenome-assembled genome bin LinusII_BA0109CM-p1 | reverse complement strand
ATATACGGTGCTTTGAATGACTTTTTGAAGGCTTTTGTGAAGTCCTTCGTTTTTGTTTCAGCGGAGAGACAGGGATTCGAACCCCGGGTACCTCGCAGTACAACGGTTTTCAAGACCGCCGCAATCGACCACTCTGCCACCTCTCCAATACATTCCTGAATTATTTTTTCAGTAGTGCTTTCCTTTGAAAGCGATGCAAAGGTACGGCTTTTTTTTTAATCTCCAAATTTTTCTGCAAAAAAAATGCACTTTTTTCTCTTTTTCTCTGTTTTTCATTTTTTAATGAAGAAGAATAGACTATTTTTTAGGAGAAATCAGAGAATTATTAGTAAATTTGCGCGCTCTAAAGGATAACTTTTATTATACTTACGTTTTATACATTATATTATGAAATTAAACAAGACCTTTATCGACGGACTTTGGAGCAAAGAAATCAATGTAAGCGATTTCGTAAGCAAAAACATCACTCCTTACACTGGTGATGCTTCTTTTCTGCAAGGGCCTACTGAACGTACTAAGCGTATTTGGGATCTGTGCTTAAAAGCACTTGAAGAAGAACGCGCAAACGGCGGTATCCGCTCATTGGACTATACAACCGTGTCTACCATTACTTCTCACAAAGCTGGATATATCGATCAGGAAAATGAATTGATCGTTGGTCTGCAAACTGATGAACTACTGAAACGAGGTATCAAACCCTTCGGTGGTATTAAAGTTGTAGAGAAAGCTTGTCGTGAAAACGGTGTTGAAGTAGATGAACGTGTAAAGGATATCTTTACTCATTATAGAAAGACGCATAACGATGGTGTGTTTGATGCCTACACAGAAGAAATCCGTTCTTTCCGTTCTTTAGGCTTCTTAACAGGTCTGCCCGACAACTATGCCCGTGGACGTATTATCGGTGACTACCGCCGTCTGGCTCTTTATGGTATTGACCGCTTGATTGAAGCGAAGCAGGAAGATCTTCATAATTTGACTGGTCCGATGACTGAATCACGCATCCGCTTGCGCGAAGAAGTAGCTGAACAGATCAAGGCTCTGAAAGATATCAAGATTATGGGCGAATACTATGGCCTGGAACTGGGTCGTCCGGCTACCTCTGCACAGGAAGCTGTACAGTGGGTCTACATGGCTTATCTGGCTGCCGTAAAAGAACAAGACGGTGCTGCCATGTCACTGGGTAATGTATCTACTTTCCTGGATATCTATCTGGAATATGACTTGGCTCACGGCATCATCGATGAATCATTTGCTCAGGAATTGATTGACCAATTTGTTATCAAGCTGCGAATGGTACGTCACCTGCGTATGCAATCCTACAATGATATTTTTGCGGGTGACCCTACATGGGTAACTGAAGCTATCGGTGGCCGCTTTAACGATGGACGCGTGAAGGTTACCAAAACATCATTCCGCTTCCTGCAGACTCTTTATAACCTCGGTCCTTCTCCCGAACCGAACATGACGGTACTGTGGAGTCCGGAATTACCGGAAGGTTTCAAGGAATTCTGTGCTAAGGTTTCAGTTGACACCAGCTCTATCCAATATGAAAATGATAATCTGATGCGCGAAGTACGCGAATGTGATGACTATGGTATCGCATGTTGTGTATCTTATCAGGCTATCGGAAAGCAGATTCAGTTCTTCGGTGCACGATGCAACCTGGCCAAAGCCTTGCTGCTGGCTATCAATGGTGGCCGTTGCGAAAATACCGGTACAGTTATGGTGAAAGGAATCCCCGTACTCACTGGCGATGTACTGAACTTTGAAGAAGTAATGAGCAACTACAAAAAAGTGCTGACGGAAATTGCCCGTGTTTATAATGAAGCGATGAACATCATCCATTACATGCACGATAAATATTACTACGAAAAAGCTCAGATGGCGTTTATCGACACAGATCCTCGCATCAACCTGGCTTATGGTGTAGCAGGTCTGTCTATTGCTATCGACTCCTTGTCAGCTATCAAGAATGCTAAGGTTACAGCTCGTCGCAACGAAATCGGCTTAACAGAAGGATTCGACATTGAAGGTGAATTCCCCTGCTTTGGCAACAATGATGACCGCGTAGATCACCTGGGTGTAGACCTGGTATATTACTTCAGCGAAGAACTGAAGAAGTTACCTGTTTACAAAAATGCTCGCCCCACCCTGTCACTGCTGACCATTACTTCGAATGTGATGTATGGCAAGAAAACTGGAGCTACTCCTGACGGACGTGCCAAAGGTGTGGCATTTGCACCGGGCGCTAACCCCATGCACGGACGTGATAAAAATGGTGCAATCGCTTCTTTGAGCTCTGTAGCTAAATTGCGCTATCGTGATTCCCAGGATGGTATCAGCAATACTTTCTCCATCGTACCTAAATCATTAGGTCCTACTGCAGAAGAACGGGTAGAAAATCTGGTTACCATGATGGATGGTTACTTTACTAAGGGTGCCCACCATTTGAATGTGAACGTACTGAACCGCGAAATGCTGGAAGATGCCATGGAACATCCTGAAAAATATCCGCAACTTACCATCCGTGTATCTGGCTATGCTGTCAACTTCATCAAACTGAGCCGTGAGCATCAGCTGGAAGTGATTAGCCGTAGCTTCCACGAACGCATGTAATTTTTATCCATAGCTTATGATAAATGTACATTCATACGAAAGTATGGGAACCTTTGACGGGCCGGGACTCCGGCTCGTCGTATTTCTGCAAGGCTGCCCCTTCCGCTGCTTATATTGCGCCAATCCTGATACCATTGATACAAAAGGAGGAAAACCTACTTCTGTGCAAGAAATTAAGGAGATGGCTGTCAGCCAAAAGCCCTTCTTTGGGAAAAGAGGCGGAATTACCTTTTCAGGAGGAGAACCTACGCTACAAGCTGAAGCTTTAATTCCATTGTTTGAAGAACTGAAACAGGAGAATATTCACATTTGCCTGGACAGCAACGGAGGATTATGGAATGAGAAAGTGGAAAAACTCCTGGGACTGACTGATCTCGTGTTGCTAGACATCAAGGAGTTTAATGCTGACCGCCATAAGACACTGACAGGCAGAAACAACGCACAGACAATACAGACTGCTACCTGGCTGGAAGAGCACCAACGCCCCTTTTGGCTACGCTATGTACTGGTACCTGGATACAGTGATTTTGAAGCCGATATCCGCAGTATGGGAGAATTTTTTAAAGATTTCCAATATATTCAGCGGGTGGAGATCCTCCCCTATCACCGACTGGGTGTTCATAAATATGAAGCCATGGGCTGGGATTATCAGCTAAAAGACGTAAAAGAAAATACTCCCGAACAGCTGCTGCAAGCAGAGCAACTGTTCAAAGAATATTTTCATTGTGTCGTAGTAAATTAATAGCACAGCATGGATACAAGACCTACTTGTAGACTAGTAGGTAAAACGGATACCTCCCTGCAGCGTAAAGTTGCAGGGATTTTCTTTTCGTATAGTTTCTACTGCAGACCCATCATCAAAAAAGTAGGAAACTCCAGGTTCTACATACAATCCAACGGTACGATTGAGATTTAACTGCGCACCCACAGCCCCCAATACAGATAACTGCAAAGGTTTTATCCTGCTGCTGCGGCTACCCAATTTTCCATACACGCATTTTTCAACAACTCCTCCTGCAGATACATACAGTTCGAAGCGCTCTTTATGCCAAAAACCCCAATTAACACGCAATGGAATACCTAGATAATGCAATTTCTGCTTTAAGTCGCCAGATCCTAACAGAGTAACATCCGATGCCAGATAAGTATATTGAATACCGCTTTCCAGCGAAATGCCGTGAGACAGTTTTTTCCTGACTGAAACAGCTACACTGACAGGCTGATGATGATCTATAGAGACTACCTTCAGATTATTTCCTCTCAGCACGGGAATGCCTTCATAAAACACCAGATCCTGTCCATCAGGAATATAGAAAATATCTTGTGCCGTAGCAGACAGGTCAAATATGCCATCACTGGTAAGAACGGAACCGGAACCTTGGGACAAGCGGGTACCTGCTGTATTACTGACAGAATGGAAACTACCAGTATTGGCTACAGCCAAGGCAAACGACCACCCTCTACCTGACGAGAGCGATTCTCTAGCTACCGGTAAATGATATTTATCTTTACTTGAAGGACGGTAGCGAACCTTGCGCTGAGCATTTGTTACTGCTGTTTCTTCAGAGGATGTATTTTGTTCATGCGAATCTTTTGTATCCAGCTGCTTCAGTTCATCAGCCCCCTGAGTGACCAGAGAATCCGAGGTCGCTTCAATCTGTTGCACAGGAAACGAATTGGCTGACTTTTCCCTAACCTGTTCTTGCAAAAGAACCTCACCAGGCATTTTCCTTGCAGCCAACACCTCATCGGCACACTTTTCGATGACTGAAGAAGAAGGTACATTATGAGAAGACGTAACTGCTACAGCTGCCTGCTGAATATCGTGGCTGAGCGGGCTCTGCATCAACCAAATGCTCACAGTAGAAACAGTCAGCAATACAGCAGCTGCTGCTACGATACTCCAACGCCGATATAATGGAATAACCTTGGGCGTGGAGGACATGGGAAGGGCTTGCAGATCCTTTTCCAAACGCTCCCATCCGGAAGCTGGCAACGGTTCTGCATAGTCATCCAACTTTTCCTTTATCTGTTTCAACCATAAATCTTCTTTCATAAGCTGATTCCGTTTTTAGCCTTATCTTTTATATAATTACACATTGTCACGCATCGTGTTCTTTGATCCACGCATGTATTTTCGCTGCTAAAGCAGCTTTAGCACGAGCCAGCTGAGAAGCTGATGACTTTTCATTAATACCTAGCAACTGCGCAATCTCCCGATGTGATTTTTCCTCAAATACATAAAGATTGAGCACTGTACGATATCCCACTGGCAAATCTGCTATTAATTTCATCAACTGCGGCTGGGAAATCCTATCCACAATGGAAACATCTGGGTCATCATAGACTTCAGGCATTGATTCCAACGCTGTAGATTGACTCAGCACATCGTTCTTGCGGAGATACTGCAGTACAATATTGATCAGCACTCGTTCCATCCAAGCCCGTAACGATCCCTCACCTCTCCATGTAAACTTGTCGAACGACTCAAATATTTTCAAAAAGCCATCATGCAGTAAATCTTGCGCCAGTTCCCGGTCTGCTACATAACGGAGACAAACAGCATACAAACGACCAGCGTAGTGCTCATAGAGTACTCTACGGGCACTATTGTCACCTAGCCTACATTTCTCTGCCAATTCTTGCTCTTTCATCTCCTTTTAAAAAACGCGCGTTTATATATTAAATACAACAAGTGCAAAAATACTGCATGAATGGATTGAGTTTTTCTTATTACAATTCTTTAACAATTAAAGATGCAGTATTTCGGGATGGCCCTCATTTAAGAGATAGCAATTTAAGATAATATAAAAACAAAAAAAGATGGTACAGATAAAAAAAGGACTCATAACATTACTGCTTGCAGGAGCATCAGCTATGCTAAGTTCCTGCTTGGATGATGCTGAGAATAGTTATTCACAGCTCACTATCGGCACCGTCAGAATTATAGAAAACAACGACTATTACTTTCAACTGGACCCAGGCAGCAAAATGTATCCAGGTGATACGACTCGAATCAACAACTATCCTTTGAAAGAAGGCCAAAGGGCATTTATCAATTTTGATTTACTAGATGAAAAAATACCTGGTTATGAATATAATGCCTTAATATATAAAATAGAAAACATTTTAACAAAAGATATTCTACGGATGCCTTCTGATATAACAGAAGAAGAAGTTGGCAACGATAAAATAAACATAACCAACATATGGATATCTGAAGGTTTTCTAAACATTCAATATCAGTTCTTCTACGACAAGAATTCTGATAAAAAGCATCTTCTCAATCTGGTGATCAATGAGAAAAATACAGAAAATGGAATAGATGATGATTATTTTACTCTAGAACTCCGCCGCAATGGCTTCAAGGAACATGAAAGTACACTTGGACGTGGGCTCATCTCATTCCGATTAGATAAAATCAGTGCTGATCTAGCCAAGAAAAAAGGAGTGGCAGTACGCTATCATTCACTTTATGAAGGAGAACTAGAAAAAAAACTGGATCTTGCTAAATAAGACACAACCTAACCTTTATTATAAACCGCAAAAGCGGAGCAAACTTCCTCGAGAGAAGTTGCTCCGCTTTTATCTTATCTGAGTCTTCTTATTTTTCTTCTGAAAACATAGGATCCCATGCCGGCAAACGGACTGGTTTCTGCTTGAAAAGCTTCATTACTTTTTCGGGCACATATTTGGTTTCCACCACCAGACGGAACATGTATTCATTAAACCATTCATCCGTCATAATCAAATGTCCTTGCCATCCACTAGCAGCTCCCCAGCTGTTTTCTACCAACCATTTCTTAGGTGCACCAGCCTCATCCAAATCAACCGCAACTAATGTCATAGCATGACTGGAACCGCTAGAGAAAGTGCGAATACGCTCTTCCTTATTCATTCCAAACTTTACGCCCATCAACGATTCATAATCATAGTTGTTTACGTCCAACAGACCTCGTTCTGAATCCAACTGTTTACCTACATCACATGAAAAATACATCATAGTGCTGTCCTTCAGTGAAGCAATAGCCATCTGCTTGATGTCATCTAAAGGCAGGTTGACATAAGTCCAGTTCTTACCGTCATAACGATGGCGGTCATAATCAATTTCGTAAGTCTTATAGTATTCACGCGAGGGATCGTTCATTAACATAACGTAATCTGTGAGTAATGTCGGATCACCATATTTCTCCAGAAAAGTCATCGGTGTATGATGTTCGGTTTCTACAGGATTGCCCTGCCCGTCTCGGCGAATAAAATCAAACTCTGTAGGAGGAACACCCAAATTTAATGCCAACATACGATAGACAGTACCCAACATAGCAGCCTTTTCTTTTTCCAAAGCTGCCGGTTTCACACCCTTGGCTATCATATCGCGCAGTTGTAAACCAAACTCTTTCAACTTCAACGAAATCAGATTAGCCATACGGCTGGTATTTTCGCTGCTATGTGTTTCTGGCATAGCCTCAGCCGGAACTAAACCATACTTAGATACAATATCAGCCACACCGGTAAAAGTACCTCCATCGCTGAGCGGATGCTTAAACAGCCATTCTACCGTCTGATCACTCATAGGGCTCTTTCCTGTATCGATAACCCCTTGCAGAAAGAGATTTGATTTTTCGAGTTGATCCCAGAAGAAAGAATAAACTTGAGAAAACTGGAAAGCCGGCAAATCATACTTGGCAATGGCTTTGGCACGCATTACATTCAAACCGGTAAATAACCAACAACGGCCAGAAGATTCCTGATTAGTAATACCTTTGGTATTGACACGCACGGAAAAATGCGTATCGAGAGCCTTTCTGTTCTCTTGATTCAATGCTAACTTGCGGATGTCATTATTTCCTATAGCATTGCGCAAAGCTTTGTCGGTAGCAGTACCTTGATAACTCTGCTGAATTTGTTGAAGCATTTCTGGAGAGATACCTCCATTCTGGGCTTGCACAGAAAGCAGTGCACCCAGCATACATACAGTTAAGATTTGTTTCTTCATTTCTTCATTATCTTGGTTATATCTGCAAAAATAGCATCTTTTTTGGTATTTTTAGTAATAGCTTTAGAATTATTGTCATTTGAAAGAAAAACTGATTCGCTAAAAATAGTTTTCTTTGCAAAATATATTAAAAAAGCATAGGGCATAATAAAGAAAAAAGAGGTATTTACATATACTTATAAAATTAAAGATGAAAAAATATGTATTCATCCTGATATGGATGGCATGCTGCACATTAAGTGTCAATGCACAGGAAATGAAAGTTCAGACTGCAACACAGGACTCTACCACAACCCTCAGCAAAAAGGAGTTGCGAAGGCAACGGGTGGCACAAAGAAACTTGCATTACAACATTTTGGGAGGTCCGAGTTATAGCCCAGATTTTGGACCTATCATTGGAGGAAGCGCTTTGCTTACCTTCCGCATTAATCCGTCAGATACCACCCAATTACGTTCGGTGATTCCCATGGCATTGGCATTTATGTTTGAAGGTGGAGTGACGATGTTTTCCAAACCGCAACTCTTCTTCAAAGGAGACCGCTTCCGTATTTTTGGAAAAGTTTCCTATAAATCGGGAAAGGAAAATTTCTATGGCGTAGGCTACCGTACCAATAAGAATTACGAACGGAGTGACTCGACCAGCCAATACCGTTATAGCGGTTTTCAATTTAACCCCTGGTTTCTCTTTCGCTTAGGTAAGAGCAACTTTTTTGCTGGTCCACAAGTCGACTTAAATTTAGAACGCTTTACCCACCCGGCCAAATATCTGATAGACGAACCCTCTTATCAGAAAGCTGGCGGAGATGCGGATGGATACCGAAATTTCAGCTCTGGATTAGGCTTTTTGCTGACTTATGACAGCCGGGATGTACCTGCTAATGCCTATCGAGGCTTGTACTTGGATGTACGAGGTATGGCCTATTCGAAAATTCTGGGCAGTGACCGAAATTTCAGCCGCCTGGAACTGGATTACCGACAGTATAAATCAGTAGGCAACCGCAAAGTTATAGCCTGGACAGCTCAAAGTAAAAATGTATTTGGGAATCATATCCCTTTAAGTCAATATGCCTTGACAGGTACCCCATTTGACCTCCGAGGCTACTACATGGGACAATATCGCGATAAATCTTCACACATTCTTATGGCTGAATATCGACAGATGATCAACACCGACCGCAGCACTTGGGTAAAGCGCATGCTGCATCATGTAGGATTTGTAGCATGGACAGGATGTGGATTCATGGGACCAACTCCAGGTAAAATTGAAGCTGCACTCCCAAACTTTGGAATAGGTCTGCGCATTGAAGTCCAACCCCGCATGAATGTCCGCCTGGATCTGGGAAAGAATACCATCAACAACCAAACCTTATTTTACTTTAATATGACAGAAGCATTTTAAATTCTGAGCAACAGAATGCGCATATCAATAACACTTGTCAGACAAACAGAACAGCTACCTGTCAAAAAAAGCAAGGGATCAGAAAGGTCCCTTGCTTTTTTTGACAGGTAGCTATACTAGATTATGCCGGTTCCTCACCTCGCTCGATATAGGCCAGCACATCCCCTTTACTCACCAGTGCCCCTTGTTTGGCACAAACTTCAATAATACGACCACTGAAATTAGCAGTTACCTTGTCATGAGTACCCCAAGTAGTAGTAATATAACAGAATGTATCATCCGGCTCATATTTGTGTCCAACCTCAGGCGGCATAGAAGGCGACTCTACATCGATCTCCCAAATCACTTGTCCTTTTGCCGGAGCAGTAATCGGTTCGGCCTTGGCACATTTTAATTTTTTCACATCTTCATCCGAGAAGCCACTACCCAACAATGCAGATTCTCTGGCCCGCTGCAAATCTGTTTCAAAACGCTTCTTCGCCACACCGGATTTATAATCACGATATTGCCGATCGTGCATGGCTAACTCGAAAAGCTCTTCTTCATCCTCACCTAACTCCCAACCATTTTCTTTCATCTCTCTACGGTATTCATCCAGCTGATCAGGATAATAAGACTGCGGATCTGCTTCGGTAAATTCCAAATGATTCTTCTTGGCCAATTCCACGATTTCTGGGGCCAGTTTACCTGGCAAGCGACCGCTCTTGCCTAAAATCATTCCCCAGGTATTAGTGTCAATCATAATCCAACGGTCTTCACCTTTCACCCTAGACATAACATTCATTAAGGCTACATTCTTGACATATTGGCTGAACGGCGTAACTAAAGGCGGATATCCCAACTTAGGCCAAACATACTCTACTTCATCAAATAATAAAACCAACAAATCATCTATGCTCAGTGCCGGCTTCCCCTTATCTTTCAAAATAAGATTAATACCCGCATGAACACCCTTTAAATCTGCCATCATTGACCCCATCATGCCACCAGGCAGACCACATTTCAGCAACAAGGAAGACATATGCTTATTAGTTGGATCCATAAAGTAACCCAGAAAATCATCTATGAATTCCTGCGTCATGGCACGCGCTTTCATATAAGCTTTCATATCGATTTCAGGTACTACAAAGCCTTTATCTTTCAGCATGGCCTGCACAGAAATCACATCCGGATGAACCTTTCCCCATGAAAGAGGCTCCATGGCCACGTCAATGATATCGGCCCCATTCTCACAAACCTCTAAGATAGAAGCCATGGATAATCCTGGACCACTATGTCCGTGATATTGTATAAGAACCTGGGGATGACGTTCTTTGATGGTTTTAGTAAGACGACCTAACATTCCCGGACGACCAATTCCAGCCATATCCTTCAGGCAGATTTCAGGAGCCCCTGCTTCGATGAGCTGATCTGCGATCCCTGCATAATATTCCACGGTGTGTACCGGTGAATGCGTAATACAAAGGGTAGCTTGCGGAATCATACCCGCTTCGAGTGCATAACGAATAGAAGGAATTATATTGCGAGTTTCGTTTAATCCACAAAAAATACGCGTAATATCCACCCCCTGCGCATGTTTTACTTTATACATGAGACGACGTACATCGGCCGGTACCGGATACATACGCAACGCATTCAGCCCGCGATCTAACATGTGAGTCTGGATGCCTGCATCATGAAACGGCTTGGTAAAAGCCCTTACTGCTTTATTGGGATTCTCACCATACAGCAAATTAACCTATTCAAAAGCACCGCCATTCGTCTCTACGCGGGCAAAACAGCCCATCTCCACTATAAGGGGAGCAATACGGACCAACTGATCAACCCGTGGCTGATACTTACCTGAAGATTGCCACATGTCCCTATAAACAAGACTGAATTTAATTTCCTTTTTCATAACCACTCAGGAATTACTAGTTTCTGTTAGATTAACTATCTCAATAGCAAATATAACAGATTTCTTATTCAGTCCAGCTAGAAGATACCTATTTTCTTCGTCTCAAATATATGTTATATATCATATAGTCAGACTATTGCTGTTCATCAAGCTCTTCACCAGACGAAAGCGTAGGTAAACATATTTTATATTTTACAGCTAGAATACGAGCTACAAATACAGAAATTCCTCCTATTATCTGACACAGATAGGATTCCATGCCACAACGTTGGCAAAGCCAGTAAATAGTACCGCCTGCCACACAAGCCATAGCATATATTTCCTTACGGAAAATCAAGGGAATTTCATTGATAAACACATCACGGATTACACCTCCGGCAGCTCCGGTAATGCTACCCATAATAATAGCTACCCAGATCGGATAACCCAACGCAAGGCTCTTGCCTACACCAACCACCGTAAACAAAGCCAGACCAATACTGTCAAATATAAAAAACGTGTTGTTCAGATGAATCAGCCAACGACCAAATAAAATCACCCAAAACAAGGCTACCCCGGTACAGATAAGATACATGGGGTCTGTCATCCACCCCGGTGTAACATCCAGCAGTAAATCGCGGATAGTACCGCCCCCTATGGCTGTTACAAACCCTACCACATAAGCACCAAACCAATCGAACTGCTTGGCAGAAGCTAAACGGATACCACTAATAGCAAAGGCAAATGTGCCTATAAAATCGAGTATTTGAACAAATGTTGGCATAAAACTTTCTTTTTTCGGCAAAGTAACAAATAAATTCCATAAGAAAGCGTATTTTTGCCAAATCATTTTTTCATACTTTATAATTTATAATGAAAATAACCATCGTATCGGGCGCACGTCCCAATTTTATGAAGATTGCTCCCATCTGCCGTGCCATTGATCAAGCTAGGGAGAGTGGAAAAAACATTTCGTACCGGCTCGTGTATACGGGTCCTCAAAATGACAACAGTTTAGACGCATCTTTATTCTCCGACTTGGCTATGCGTGAACCTGATGCTTACCTGGGGGTAAGCGGACATGATCATTCACAGGTTACTGCTGATATCATGCTGGCCTTTGAAAAAGAGCTGGATGAACATCCGGCACATGTTATCCTAGTAGTCGATGACCTGACTGCTACTATGAGTTGTGCCATCGTAGGCAAAAAGAGAGGCTTGAAAGTAGCACATGTCATAGCTGGAACCCGGTCATTTGATATGAATATGCCGCGTGAAGTCAACCGCACCATTGTAGATGCCATCTCTGACTACTTGTTTACAGCCGGTATGGTAGCTAACCGCAACCTCAACCAAGAAGGTATGATTCCAGAGTATATCCATTATGTAGGAAACATCTTGATTGACACCATTCGCTACAACCGCCACCGTTTGCTGCAACCCATATGGTTTAATACGCTAGGACTGAAAAAAGGCAATTATCTGCTTCTTACCCTAAACCGTCATGACTTGCTGCAAAAAAAGGCCATCCTGCTATCTTTACTTCAAACGGTTATTGACAAAGCCAACGGACTGCCTATTGTAGCTCCTCTACATCCCTATGTTGAAAAAGCTGTAAAATCACTGGAACTCAATGCACCCAACCTGTACATCTTGCCTCCCCAAAGTTATCTGCATTTTGGCTTCCTGATTAATCAGGCTAAAGGGATTATTACAGACTCTGGAAACATTGCGGAAGAAGCGACTTTTCTGGATGTGCCGTGTATTACACTTAACACCTATGCTGAACATCCTGAAACTTGGCGAATCGGCACCAACGAACTGGTAGGTGAAAACTCATTCGCTTTGGCTGCTTCTTTGGAAAAACTGATGAAAGGAGACTGGAAACATGCAACTCTGCCAGATCGATGGGATGGCCGTACAGCGGAACGAATTGTACAGACCATCCTGAATGGAGAAAACGTATAACACTCACATCCAAAGACAGGGTCTTTGGATGTGTTTAATAAACAATCTTCGGTAATATACCGTTGAGCCAAGCAATCGTTACTCCATAATTAGTCATAGGGATATGCTGTGCTTTAGCTTGTGCTACCCGATTAAGCACATGTTTACGGTTAAACATACAAGCGCCGCAATGAATAACTAAATCATACGGAGATAAATCCTTCGGAAAGTCAGCCCCCGAAACAATGTCTATCTGAAGAGACTGCCCGAATCGTTTACGAAGCATGGCCGGTAGCTTTACTCGACCAATATCCTCGTTCAAGGGAGCATGGGTACAAGCTTCGGCTATCAGAACTCGCGAATGGGGACGTAAACTTTCCAAAGTTTCAGTGCTCTGCGTAAAATAAGCAATATCACCTTTCTGACGAGCAAACAAAACAGAAAACGAAGTTAGCCGGCTATCAGCCGGCTTTTTTTCGTAGACTGTGTGAAATACCTGTGAATCCGTGATAATCAGGTCTGGATGACGCGACAGATTCTTCAACGTAATTTCCAAATCATCAGTAGTACAGCACATCACAGAACATTTCAGGTCAAGTAATTCACGCAAAGTCTGCACTTGCGGCAAAATGAGCCGGCCTTTTGGAGCTTGAATATCCTGTGGCATTACCAGCAGAACCAGGTGACCCGCCTGAACCAGATGTGCCACTATGGATGGCTGCACTTCGTCTGAAGCCAGACGGACCAAAGCTTCCCGAACCGCTTCTAATCCAAATCCTTGCTGAGAACTTACAGCAAGAGGCCGAATTCCCAATAAAGATTCCAACTTTGCCAGGACTTCTTCCTGTTGTGGACACAGGTCTGCCTTGCTTAGCAATACCAATGTCGGCACCTTCTTCTCCTTAAGTCGCTGTAACCATTTTTTCTCTTCAGAAACATCCGTTCCTGTACACAATAAAACAGCTACATCTGTTTTATCAAGTACTTTCAGAGTCTGACCGATACGAAGCCTACCTAACTCACCTTCATCATCAAATCCTGCCGTATCCACCCACACGCAGGAACCTAAGCCTGGAACTTCCATGGATTGATACACAGGATCAGTGGTAGTACCCAATATATCGGAAACCAAAGACACCTGTTGATGAGTCAGCGCATTGAGCAGTGATGATTTTCCACTATTCCGCTTGCCATACAAAGCAATATGCAAACGGTTGGCACGGGGGGTAGATTGAATATCCATAATGAAATCATTGATTAGAGCCAAATAGAAATTATCTGTAATATCTCTATTCAAGCATTATACAAAATAGCACACGATCATTTAAACTGTTAAAAACGGAAATCACGCTTACCCTGTACTATTTCTTCCAAATAGAGCTTGGCACGTTCTCTAATTTTCGGATTGGGCACATATTGTATCTGCTGTTTAATCATAGCTTCCCCTAAACGACGAGTGTCTTCCGAAGCGTAATCTTCCAGATATTCACGAAGGGTCAATAACGCATTAGGTGAACAACAATTGGCGATCTGTCCCGTCTTAACCAAAGACATAAACCTATCACCCGTCCTGCCCTCTCGATAGCAAGCAGTACAGAAACTCGGAATATACCCCAGACGCAATAACCAGTTTACAATTTCATCTAACGTGCGGGTATCACTCACATCAAACTGGGAAGAATTCTCTTCGGTACGATCTTCTTCTGCATACCCTCCCACACTGGTGCGTGAACCGCCACTAATCTGAGAAATACCAATGTCAAGCACTTTCTCACGCGACTTCTGTGACTCGCGCGTAGAAATAATCATACCAGTATAAGGTACACTGATGCGAATAACGGCTACTATTTTCTGGAATATTTCATCTGAAATAGCATTTTCAAAAGAACCGGCATCAATATCATCGGCCGAACAGATACGAGGCACACTGATGGTATGCGGCCCAACCCCATATACAGCTTCGAGGTGTTCAGCATGCATCAATAATCCTACAAAATCATATTTATAGGTATTCAGACCAAACAACACACCAATACCTACATCATCTATGCCAGCCTCCATGGCACGATCCATCGCTTCCGTATGATAGGCATAATTACTTTTAGGTCCTCTTGGATGAAGTTTCTCATAATTTTCTTTATGATAAGTTTCCTGAAAGAGAATATAGGTACCAATTCCGGCATCCTTCAGCTTGCGGTAATTCTCCACAGTGGTTGCTGCAATATTTACATTCACACGACGAATGGCTCCATTTTTATGATGAATACTGTAAATCGTCTTGATCGATTCCAAAATATACTCAATCGGATTTCGCAAAGGATCTTCGCCTGCCTCGAGAGCCAAACGTTTATGCCCCATATCTTGCAAAGCGATAACTTCACGACGAATCTCTTCCTGTGTTAGTTTACGTCGCGCAATAGTCTTGTTTTTAACATGATAAGGACAATACACACAGCTGTTTACACAATAATTACTCAGATATAGCGGAGCAAACATAACAATCCGATTCCCATAGAATCGCTGTTTGATTTCTTTAGCCAGCTGGAAAATCTGGGCTGTCAGATCAGCTTGATCACATTCCAGCAGCACAGCTGCTTCACGATAAGAAAGTCCCTGACAGGAACGGGCCTTCTCTATCAGAGATTGAATAAGTTCTCGGTCACTCTTATGAAGAGAAGCATATTCCAAGGTAGAAAGAATCTCCTCATGACTGATAAACTCTGTTGCTATAGATGATTTTGGATTATACACTTTGTTATGATTTTAAATTTGTGGCAAATATAAAAAGATGATGCGTCTTTTGCAAGCCTCCACCTGAAAACCCGCCTTTTCCACAATAAAACTTCTATAAAATTTATAAATGAAAATCTCCACGGCCATAATCTATATGATAACCTATCTGGCTCAGTTCCTGCTGTAGCAACTGTAAACCTTCCGCTGATTCAGCACCTAAGGCTGCTTTATCATCATATAGAGAATAGTTTTTCCGCTCGGCAGTAGGCGAAAGATTAGGCATAACCACATTTGCTCCAGCAAGAATCCCTAAATTTCGCCCTTTAGCCGACAAAGTGGCCAAAGCGGTAGTGGCAGGAATCAAGGCAGCAGGCTGCATGACCCGTAATAACGAGAGCAGTCTAAGCGTGAGTGACAAACTGCCCGGCATCTCATGAGCAAAGGGGGTAGCATGATGCGGCAAAAAAGGACCGATGCCAATCATCTGTGGCATAAGTTGCTGTATAAACTGTAAATCTGCAGCAATATGCTGAGGTGTCTGGCCTGGGCTGCCCACCATTATGCCTGTACCCACTTGATAACCCATCTCTTTCAAATGGGAAAGGCAAGTCAACCGATTTAATCTTGACATGTTAGACGGATGTAACTGACGATAGTGCTCCTCATCATATGTTTCATGACGTAACAGATAACGATTAGCTCCTGCATGGAAAAAGCGCAAATAAGCATCGCGCGACTTCTCACCTAATGAAAGAGTAATGGCACAATCCGGATAAGAGGTCCGAATGGTACGCACCACCTCCTCGATAAAATCATCCGTCTGCAGCGGATCTTCTCCTCCCTGCAGAACAAAGGTACGGAACCCCAACTTATATCCTTCCCGACAGCACGCCAGAATAGTGTCTAAATCAAGGCGATAACGAGAAACCTCACGATTAGCAGCGCGGATGCCACAATAATAACAGTTATTACGGCAATAATTACTTACTTCAATGAGCCCCCGTACAAAAACCCCCATACCGAAGCGTGCCCGCGCAAGAGCACGGGCACGTTCCTGTAAATAGAGAACGCCTTCCGCATCCTCCTTAGTTATCAGCAACAGCCATTCTTCTGCAGAAAGAATATCTCCCTGCTCCAAACGGTCTACTAGCTTTTGAAAAACCATAGGCTTCCTACAATCTTAATCTCGATCGTTTTCATAAGATTCACGACGCTTCAGCAATTCCTGGTTCAACTGACGACGACCTGCCGTGAAATCATTATGGGCACTAGGACCGGAGATACACCCTCCTTCACATGCCATCACTTCGATAAACTTAGCAGCTACTTTGCCAGTCTTGGCTGCAGCACGCAGCAAACCTATATTCTTTTTATTCAGATCAGCTACCTGCATCATGGAAATACCATCAGCCTGCTTGCCCAAATAAGCTTTGATAGCACCTGCCACTCCACCCGTCTGAGCAAATCCGTGTGCTTCACGCACAGAAGTATAGCTCACAGCATAAGCAGGCGAAGTATGCAGGTCGATATGCAAACCATCCAGAATGGAAGCTACTTCCTCAAAAGTCATGACGAAATCTACACATTCATCCTTACGAGCTTCTTTACGTTTAGCTACACAAGGACCAACAAATACAATCTTAGCATCAGGATACTGCTGCTTAGCTATACGGGCTGTATAATACATCGGAGAACCGGTTGTTGAAACAAATTTCTTCATTTCAGGCACATGCTTTTCTACCATTTCTACATATGAAGGACAGCAGCTGGTAGTCATAAAAGCCTGACCTTCTTCCAGTTTTTCCTGCAGTTCAGCCGCTTCATGACTCACGGTTTCCATAGCACCCTGCGCAACTTCAATTACATCTGTAAAGCCAACCTTACGCAAAGCACCGTACACTTCTTCAATGGTTGATTTAAACTGTCCCAAAATAGAAGGAGCCGGAATAGCAATTACCTGCTCGCCACGACGAATACACTCCAGCACATCAAACACCTGAGATACTTCAAAAATAGCTCCAAACGGACAAGCATTCAAGCATTTACCACAGTAAATACATTTAGATTCATCAATGTGCTCTACGTTATCTTCGTTCTTACTGATAGCCTTCACAGGACAAGCCTCTTCACAGGGGACCGGAATATAAACAATCGCATGATACGGACAATTCTGATGACATTTACCACAACTGATACAAGCATCATGGTCTATTTGAGCCTGCCCATTCTTGGTAAAACGAATGGCATCCTTCGGACAGTTCATGTAACAACTGCGTGCCACACAACCACGGCATAAATTCGTTACTTCATAATTTACTTGTACACAAGAAGAGCAAGCCTCATCAATCACGCAAAGAATATTATCTTTCAACGTACGGCGCTTTTCTAACACGCGACGAGCATAATCTGAGAGCGGAGTCAACTCATCAGTCTCATCCGACATATCGTAACCTAACAAAGGGAACATTTTGTATTTCAATACTGCTCTCTCTTTATGAATACAGCAGCGACCCAGCGGACGTCCACGACGAGGACTCATTTCAATAGGCAGCCGATCAATCTCTTCGATTAAACGATTCTGATTCCATAAATCTACCAGTTTCGCCAATAATTTGTGGCGAACAATCATTACGTTGTTAGTGAATGCCATACTATTTTTAAGAATTAGTTAGAATTAGGCCGCAAAGATACCATTTTTACTTTTTTTAAGCAAAACTAAGGATGTGATTTTTAAAATTTGCGACAATAACATAAAGAAGTCAACTTCCAAAGACATGAGTACATGACAATTTCAGTTCATTTCAAACTCAGGGTGGTGAATTATACAGTTCTGAGAATCCATCCACCCCGAGTCTAAACAAACTAGCTATGAAAAATTTACACGACACCCAAAACATCCCTAGTAAAAGATGTTTTGGTATAAACTAACCTCTCAACAGAAAACCTCAATTTATTTACGGAAAGGCGGGCGCACAACCACAGCTTTTAGCTTTCGGCCACGGTTATCTATAAAGATTTCTGTACCTACCTTACTATATTCAGGTTTTACATACCCCATACCAATACCTATTTTACGGGTAGGAGACATTGTTCCCGAGGTTACTGTTCCGATTTCTTCACCCGCTTCATTAGTCAATAGATAGCCATGACGAGGAATGCCGCGATCTTGCATTTCAAAACCTACCAGTTTACGAACAGTCCCCTCTTTTTTCTGACGTTCCAATTCTGCACGATTGGTAAAGTTCTTACCCTCTACAAATTTGGTAATCCAGCCTAAACCGGCTTCAATAGGCGAAGTCGTATCATCCAGATCATTACCATACAGACAAAATCCCATTTCCAGCCGCAGGGTATCACGAGCTCCCAGTCCGATAGGTTTGATGCCAAATTCTTCACCTGCTGCAAACACAGCATCCCAGATTTTCATGGCGTTATCAGGATAGAAATAGAGTTCAAAACCTCCGGCACCAGTATAGCCTGTATTGGAAATAATCACATCTTTAACACCGGCAAACTCACCGTGCGTAAAAGTATAATAAGGGATGGCTGAAAGGTCTATGTCGGTCAACTTCTGTAAAGCCAATATAGCCTTTGGTCCCTGCACTGCCAGCTGAGCCATGCGGTCTGAAGCATTCTCTAATTCAGCCCCCACCTCATTATGAGCCATACACCAATTCCAATCTTTTTCTATATTAGAAGCATTGACTACCAAAAGGTACTTTTCGGGCTCATAATGATACACCAGCAAGTCATCTACAATACCACCTTGCTCGTTAGGGAAACAAGTATACTGCACTTTACCTGGTGTGTTACCATTAACGGGCGTTAAAGCAGCCACATTATTCGAGGTAACCTGCTGCAAAAAAGCCAGCGCATGAGGTCCCTTAACCCAAAATTCCCCCATATGTGACACATCAAATACACCCACACCTTGACACACTGTAAGGTGTTCATCAATAATACCACTGTACTCTATCGGCATGTTATAACCGGCAAATTCATGCATTTTGGCTCCTAAGGCCATGTGCTTCTCTGTAAACGGAGTTGTTTTCATGTTACTATTTCTAGATTATAGGTTGATAGTTAAAAAATCAGGTTAACGGGCAGCCACCAACTGAACAATCTTCACAATGACGTTCATAGCTTTTTCCATACTTTGAACAGGAACAAACTCAAAGCGTCCATGGAAATTAAGACCACCGGCAAAAATATTCGGGCAAGGAAGTCCCTTGAAAGAAAGTTGAGCTCCATCTGTTCCCCCTCGAATAGCCTTTACACGCGGCTCTACTCCAGCATCTTTCATTGCCTGAAAAGCAATATCAATGATATGCATCACAGGTTCTATCTTTTCACGCATGTTATAGTATTGGTCATGCATTTCAAGTGTGGCAGTACCGGCTCCATATTCTTGATTGATAAAATCTACACGCTGCTGCATCAACTGTTTGCGGTGTTCAAACAGAGCACGATCATGATCTCGTATAATATAGGATACCATGGTTTGCTCTACGCCTCCTTCCACACCCATAAGATGGAAGAAACCCTCATAATCCTGAGTACGTTCAGGAGTTTCAGCATCAGAGAACAAAGCAATAAAGCGATGAGCTACACACAAAGAGTTGACCATTTTATTTTTTGCATAGCCAGGATGAACATTTCTCCCTTGGATAGTTATCTTAGCAGCAGCCGCATTAAAGTTTTCAAATTCCAGTTCACCGACTTCACCGCCATCCATTGTATAGGCCCAATCGCATCCAAATCGTTCCACATCAAATTTATGGGCTCCTAACCCTATTTCTTCATCCGGATTAAAGCCTATACGTATCTTTCCATGCTTCACCTCTGGATGTTCCTGCAGATAAGCAACAGCCGATACAATCTCTGCAATACCAGCCTTATCATCCGCTCCCAGCAAAGTATGTCCGTCAGTCACAATCAGATCTTCTCCCTGATGGTCAAGCAGTTCTGGGAAACGGGCGGTAGAAAGCACAATATTCTGGTCTGCACAGAGTACAATATCTTGACCATCATATTTTTCCACAATACGCGGACGAACATTCTGACCACTCATATCCGGGCTCGTATCCATGTGAGCAATAAAACCGACAGTGGGCAATGGCTTATCAGTGTTAGCAGGCAAAGTGGCAAAAAGATAACCGTGCTCATCCAACGAGATTTCTTCAAGTCCCATAGCTTCCAATTCGGACTTTAAATAACGGGCAAACACCATCTGTTTGTCTGTACTAGGCGTCACACCCGTATCTTCACTAGACTGGGTGTCAAAACTTACATATTTCAAAAAACGTTCTACTATAGTCATATCTGATATGTTTTTAAGTTTTTCTATTAATCTCCGTAAAGATAGAAAAAGAGGTGTGAATCACCAAGCGAAACACACCTCTTTTTTAGCATATAATTATCAAATTGCCGCTTTTAGCTGTACAATCTGGCATCAAAAACAACCACTACCATCAAAACAATGCGTACACAACTTACATTTAGGTAATCCGATAGACTCAACCAGCGTTTCCAATGTATTGAACTGCAGGGAGTCCAAACCGAAACGTTCCCGTATAATATCCACCATTTTGTTATATTCCGGCGAACCTGTTGTAGCATACTTTTCAAGATTTTTATTCTCATCTCCCTCCAATTCCTTAATAATGCGCCGGGTTATGAGTTCCATAGGACTTTTAGATGCCGTAAAACCTACGAAAGGACAGGCATAAATCAACGGCGGACAAGCTATACGGATATGCACTTCCTTAGCTCCACAGTCATAAAGCACCTTGACATTATCACGCAGCTGAGTACCACGGACTATAGAGTCATCACAGAACAATAAACGCTTGTTCTTGAGCATGGCACGGTTAGGTATAAGCTTCATCTTGGCTACCAAACTGCGCATTTCCTGTTTACTCGGTGTAAAACTGCGAGGCCAAGTAGGTGTATATTTTGAGATAGCCCGATGATAAGGTACTCCCTTACCTTCCGCATAACCTAAAGCCATACCCACTCCCGAATCAGGAATACCACATACACAATCCACTTCTGAAGTATCTTTTTGCCCCATCTTGACACCACTGCGGAACCGGACTTCCTCTACATTAATGCCCTCATAACAGGAAGTAGGAAAGCCATAATACACCCATAAGAAAGAGCAAATCTGCATCTTCTCTTCCGGCTTGCGCAACTGGGTAATGCCATCAGCCGTTAGGTGAATGATTTCACCAGGACCTAAATAACGGTCTATTTCATAATCCAGGTTGGGAAAGCTAGTAGACTCACTGGCCACTGCAAAAGCATGATCTTTATGTCCTACAACAATAGGAGTACGTCCCCATTTGTCACGAGCAGCAATAATACCATTTTCTGTCAGAATAAGCATAGAACAAGAGCCCTTGATTTGGCGAAACACATTTTCAATACCTTCCACAAAAGTCTTGCCTTGTATAATGAGCAATGCTATCAACTCTGTTTGATTCGTCACACCAGAGCTCAACTCTGCAAAATGCATATTCTGCTCCAATAAATTTGATTCCAGCTCCTGCATATTGGCAATCTTTGCTACTGAAACAATAGCAAAGCGTCCTAAGTGCGAATTCAGAATAATCGGCTGAGCATCTGTATCACTGATAATACCAATTCCTGAAGTGCCCTTAAATTTATCAAGCTCGGCTTCAAATTTCGTGCGAAAATAGGCACTTTCCAAATTATGGATAGAGCGTACAAACTTGCCATCTGTCTCATCATAAGTGGCCATACCACCTCGCTTGGTACCCAGATGAGAATGATAGTCTGTACCATAAAACAAATCGGCCATACAGCTTGCTTTGGCTACTGTTCCGAAAAATCCTCCCATATCTTTTTCCTTTTTATATTTATAAAAATAAGCAGGAGTTATTCAGAAAACTGACCTGATCAATTCCTGAATAACTCCAACCATACTATTATTTTACCTGATAGTTTTCCAACCCTTTCTTCAAGAATTCCACATACTTGGGAATGTCTTCATCATAAGAGTAAGATTTGTTAAGTGGATGACCCTCATTGTCAATCAACACATAGAAAGGCTGAGCATTTGCACCGAATTTCACGCGCTGCAGATAACTCCACTTATCTCCTACTGTTCGAAGTGTACGAGATGCTCCATTTTCTTCGATCTCTATCTTCTGCGGCAACGGAGTCTTATCATCTACAAATAAAGTAATCAGCACATAGTCATTATTAATGATATTTCTCACCTGTTCGTCAGTCCAAACTGCTAATTCCATCTTACGGCAATTTACACAACCATAACCTGTAAAATCAAGCATCACAGGTTTATTATGCTGACGGGCATATGCCATACCCAAATCATAATCTGTAAACTGAGCATGTACTTCATTATTATACAGATTAAAATCCTGTGTCTGCATAGGCGGTGCAAAAGCACTCACAGCCTTCAAAGGCGCACCCCACAAACCAGGCACCATATAAACGGCAAAGCTCAACGAAGCCAAAGCCAAGAAAAAGCGTGATACACTGACTTTGGTATCATCGTCATCGTGCGGAAACTTGATCTTACCTAACAGATAGAAACCAAGCAGAGCAAAAATTACAATCCACAATGCCAAGAATGTTTCACGGTCTAAGATACGCCATCCGTAAGCTAAATCGGCTACCGACAGGAACTTCAGAGCAAATGCCAACTCCAGGAAACCCAATGTCACCTTAATGACATTCATCCATCCTCCTGACTTAGGCATAGATTTTAACCAAGAAGGGAAAAGAGCAAACAGTGTAAAAGGCAACGCCAAAGCCAAGGCAAATCCCAGCATACCAATAGCTGGAGCTACCACACTACCTGTAGTAGTCAATTCTACCAATAAGAAACCGATAATAGGACCTGTACAGGAGAAAGACACCAGAGATAAGGTAAATGCCATCAAGAAAATGCTCAGCAATCCAGTGGTAGCTTCAGCTTTACTATCTACAGCATTGCTCCATTTAGACGGCAATGTAATTTCAAAAGCTCCGAAGAAAGAAGCTGCAAATACAAGCAACATCAAGCAGAAGAGGATATTAAACACAGCATTGGTAGAAAGTGAATTTAAGGCACTTGCCCCAAAAATACCGGTAATAGCCAATCCCAAAGTGACATAAATCACAACAATAGATGCTCCATACGTCCATGCATCGCGAATACCTTTCTTCTTATCATTCTTGCTCCGCTTCAGAAAGAAACTTACCGTCATAGGAATGATAGGCCATACACAAGGAGTAAAAAGAGCAATCAATCCACCTACGAAACCTGTGATAAAGATATATATCCACGAACGGTCCGTCTGTGAAGCATGTTCTTCCAAGCTTTGTAATTCATGCACAACTGGCTGCCACAGTTCATTCCCCACAGCAGATGAAACGGCAGCTTGACCTGCTGAAGTTTCTTGAGAAGAAGCCGATGATGCAGTTTTTGTACCATATTTAACAGGAACAGTAGATGGGGGCAAGCAGTTCTGATCATTGCAAGCACCATATTCCATAAAACCTTCTATCTGATAATCAGGGCTCAGAAGCTTGATTTTCTGTACAAATTGAGCTGAGTTTTCAAAAAAGCGCACTTCCATCTCAAACATTTCATCAAAAGCTTTGATTTCATTACCCACTGGTGTAAGTTTACCGGATAATTCAGCGCCTTCAAGTACTTCTGCCTGAAAAGATGCAGAAGTAGGTCCGTCAGGACCTAGGTCTGTAGAATAAAGATGCCAGCCACCATCAATAGTAGCTGAAAAGACAATCTCTGCTTCGGTTTCAGACACTTGTTTCCACTCTGACTTAAACTTAACGGGCTCATGCATCTGGGCTTGTACCACCAAGGCGACCAGAGCAAAAAGACACAGACTAATAATTTTTTTCATGTTATTATTTTTTAGGTTAGCATTGATAATCTACACAAGCTCTGTCCGCCTTTACCTCTGCCAGCAATTTACCTGCGGCTACATGATCAGGATGAACAGCATACTTCTTCACGTCCTCTAACGAATCAAATTCACTGTAAAGTGCAATACTCCATGTTTCACCTGGATTGATATTCAGGCCTACCTCAATATGACGGATTTCTGAAATTTTAGCAGGAAGTGCTTCAATAGCTTCTTTGAAACGGTTCATTGCTGCCAGTTTTTCAGCAGCTGAAACTTCATCTTTCAATTTAAATAATACGACGTGCTTTACCATAAACTTTGATATTTTAATGATTTTCTCTATATTTGTCAGCCAAAGCAGCTGTGTTTTCAACTGCAAAAATACTTGTTTTCTTTTAATTATACATGTAAACGGATGTTAATAATTGGAATTGCTGGCGGAACAGGCTCAGGAAAGACCACCGTCGTGAAAAAAATTGTAGAAAGTCTACCGGCTGGCTCGGTAGCAGTAATCCCACAAGACTCATATTACAATGATCAATCAGAGTTGCCTTTGGAGGTTCGAAAGAAAACGAATTTCGACCATCCCGACGCATTTGACTGGACACTTTTTGAACAGCAGATAGCTGATTTACGCCGCGGAAAGGCTATTGAACAACCTACTTATTCTTATCTGGTATGTACCCGTCTGCCTGAAACCATTCATGTAGAACCCAAAGAGGTGATTATTATTGAAGGGATCATGAGTCTGTACGATAAAGAGCTGCGCGACTTGATGGATTTAAAAGTATTTGTAGATGCTGAACCAGACGAACGCCTGCTCCGCGTCATTTCTCGAGATATGGTGGAACGTGGACACCCCTTGGAAATGCTGATTGACAAATACCGTGATGTACTCAAACCTATGCATGATCAGTTTATTGAACCTACCAAGCAATTTGCTGATATTATTGTACCGAACGGAGGTAACAATCAAAAAGCCATTGATATTCTGACTTTATACATTCATAAGCATCTGTAATATAAATATTCCAGCTATGATTCATCGTCCCATTCCACTCCTTCTGTTCTTCTGCTGCCTGCTGATACTTGGCGGAAGTTGTCAGCCACAACCCTCGAAAAAAGACACTTCCTCCATCTACCATGATTTGAATCAAATCAAAGACAGTGGAGAACTTACAGTGCTGACCCTCTATAGTTCCATGTCATATTTTAACTATAGAGGGCAGGAAATGGGACTACAATATGAATTAAGTCAACAGTTTGCCAACAGTTTGGGAGTAAAACTCAAAATCAAAGTGGCACAAAGCACCAAGGATCTGATTCATAAGCTAAAATCGGGTGAGGGAGATTTGATTGCATATAATCTGCCTGTAACACTGAAACACAAAGAAGAATTGCTTTACTGCGGAGAGGAAACCGTGACACACCAAGTTCTGGTGCAGCGTAAAGCATCCCGAAAGAAACCCCTTCAAGAAGTAACCGAATTGGTGGGCAAAAAAATCTATGTAAAGCCTGGCAAATATTATAACCGGCTGCTCAATCTCAATAAAGAATTAGGCGGTGGCATTCAAATACAATTGGTACGCAATGACAGTATTTCTGTAGAAGATTTAATTAGACAAGTGGCCCTTGGCAAAATTTCCTATACGATAGCCGAAGATGATGTGGCTCGCCTCAACGCTACTTACTATCCGAACTTAGACATCAAAATGGCAGTCAGTTTTGACCAGCGTTCCTCATGGGCCGTCAGAAAAGAATGTGTAGCTTTGGCCGAAGCTGCAAACAAATGGCACCAGGAGCATGTCAGTTCCCCTCAATATACAGCCAGTATGAAACGGTACTTTGAACAAAGTAAATCTATTCCTCATTCCCCCATCCTATCTCTCCGAGAAGGAAAGATTTCACATTATGATCACTTGTTCAAGAAATATGCTCCCGAAATCGGATGGGACTGGAGACTGATGGCGTCCCTGGCGTATAACGAATCTAATTTTGATACAACTGCTGTGTCTTGGGCCGGAGCCAAAGGACTCATGCAGCTGATGCCGGCCACTGCTAAAGCCATGGGAGTACCTCCTGGAAAAGAGCAGAATCCTGAGGAAAGTGTAAAAGCGGCTACTAAATACCTGGCAGCTACAGCGCGTAGCTTTAGTAAAGTACCACAAAAAGAGCGCATCCATTTTGTACTGGCTTCTTACAACTCGGGAATCGGACATGTATTCGATGCTATGGCGCTGGCAGAAAAATACGGTAAAAACAAATATGTGTGGCATGACAATGTAGAAAAATACATTATCCTGAAAAGCAACGAAGAGTATTTCACTGATCCGGTATGCAAAAACGGGTATTTCAGAGGCATCGAAACCTATAATTTTGTAAGAGATATCACAACACGCTATGAGCGCTACAAAAAATTAATCAAATAACAAGTAAACATCAAGTAACAGATTGGCATTATTATCATGAAAATACTTTGGATTGACCTGAACAGTTCCTATGCACATTCTTCACTAGCCCTGCCTGCCCTACATGCCCAATTAGCACATAACACATCGTACCAATGGGAAGTAGTGTCAGCTACTATTAATGAAAATACCGGACTAATTGTAGACAGAATCTACCAGCATCAGCCCGATATTCTAGCAGCTACAACCTGGCTGTTTAACCACGAGACCTTGCTTCATATCACCTCACGCGTCAAAGCCCTGCTTCCTCACTGCGTACTGATATTAGGGGGACCGGAGTTTTTGGGTGACAATGAAAGTTTTTTAAGGAAAAACCCATTTGTAGACTGTGTGTTTCGGGGAGAAGGAGAAGAGCAATTTCCCAAATGGCTTGCCTGCTGGAATCAAAGAGAAAAATGGACGGATATACAGGGATTATGTTATTTGGGCACCAATCAGGAATATCATGACAATGGATTGGCCAGAGTCATCCATTTCGAACAACTGGCAGCTCCAGAAACCAGCTGCTTCTTCAATTGGGATAAACCTTTCGTTCAACTAGAAACAACCCGAGGATGCTTCAATACCTGTGCTTTTTGTGTCAGTGGAGGAGAAAAACCCGTACGAACTATTGGAATAGCAGCCATTCGCCAACGTTTGGAACTCATACACCAAAAGGGTATCAAAAACGTGCGTGTATTGGACCGCACATTCAACTACCAACCGAAACGAGCCAGAGAACTCATTGAACTTTTCAGTGAATTTGCTTCTCAGATTCGTTTTCACCTGGAAATACATCCGGCCTTATTATCAGAGGAACTAAAAGAACTGTTGAAGAATGCTCCAGAAGGATTACTTCACCTGGAAGCCGGTATACAAAGCCTGAGAGAACCTGTATTGCAACAATGCAAACGGTCCGGTAAGCTAAATGATGCATTGTCAGGCCTCCGTTTTCTCTGCTCTCTGAACAATATGGAGACACATGCTGACCTCATTGCCGGGCTTCCACTCTATCACCTCAAAGATATTTTTGAGGATGTGCGTGTCTTAGCAGAATATCAGGCAGGAGAAATCCAGCTTGAATCACTCAAGCTGCTCCCTGGTACTGAGATGCGCCGACGGGCTAAAGAATTGGGTATCTGCTATTCGCCATTCCCCCCTTACGAAGTACTGCAGACGAACGAAATTACAGTCAGTGAACTTCAGACAGCACGCAGACTGTCTCGCCTGCTAGACGAATTTTACAATACCCCTGCCTGGCAGAAACTAACCAGGAAACTCATATTACACGATGAGTCATTCCTATATACATTTTTGCAATTTCTAACTGACGGCAACTTTATCGATCAACCGATGAGCCTGGAAAAACGCGGACTGCTACTCTATCAATTCTGCCAAAAATCATATCCAGACTTTCTGCTGGAGGCTACCATGGCTTGGATTGAAGCCGGTTTATCGCTTAAAAAAGCACCTGCAGAAAGAGTACGCACTAAACGGCAACAACCACCTGCTCAGTGGCATATACATTATGGAAGTTATAAAGAAAGCCTACGTCTCTGCTTTCTTCCTACTGATGAAACTGGAGAACATGGCTATTGGTACGGATATGAATCGGAAATCCAAAAGAATACGCCTGTTTTTAAGGCTAACTACTAAAAGTGTGTAATATTGGCGCTCAAAAAAGCTGCAGCTTTAGATTATTCTAGTGCAATCAGATGAATCTAAAGCTGCAGCTTTTTCAGTTTAACCTCTACTTGAACTATTCATCCACTCCCTCTAGCCAATCACTAACTCCACGGGACAATGGTCAGAACCAAAAATATCAGAATGAATAGCAGCTCCCTGCAAACGAGATTGCAAGGCATTGCTGACTATAAAATAATCTATACGCCACCCGGCATTCTTCTCGCGGGCTTTAAAACGGTACGACCACCAAGAATAAGCCCCCTCCTTATCAGGATAAAAATGACGGAACGTATCAGTAAATCCAGCAGCCAATAAATCCGTGAACTTGGCCCGCTCTTCATCTGTAAAACCTGCATTTTTACGGTTTGACTTCGGATTCTTTAAATCAATTTCACGATGAGCCACATTCAAATCACCGCATACGATAACAGGTTTTGTTTCCTCCAATTTTTTAAGGTACTGTAAAAATTCGCTTTCCCATACCATACGATAATCCAAACGTTTCAAACCATCCTGCGAATTGGGAGTATAAACAGTCACTAGATAAAACGTGTCCATTTCCAGGGTAATCACTCTCCCTTCATGGTCATGCTCTTCAATACCTAATCCGTAAGAAACAGACAATGGCTGATATCTGGTAAAAATGGCCGTTCCTGAATATCCTTTCTTTTCGGCATAATTCCAATAAGACTGATAACCATCAAACTGGAGATCTAACTGCCCCGCCTGCATCTTGGTTTCCTGCAAGCAGAAAAAATCAGCATCCAATTTATGGAATATTTCCGCAAATCCCTTATCACAACAGGCACGAAGGCCATTCACATTCCACGATATGAATTTCAACATAAATGTTTCAAATCTATTTCAATTAAAAATACAACTCATGCGTAGCATCGACCAATGAACTGACCATATACAGCAAAAAAACGATGGCAAGAACAATCATCAGTAGCCCTACCAATGCATTATGCTTTTCTTCATTAAAATCAACTGATACCATAAGATCCTCCTTTTTTATTACTGGTCTAAATATACGAAAAAAGGAGCAAACCATAGCTCCTTTTTTTGTATATTGAATTATTTTATCAATTCATTGACCAATTCATCAGGAGACACCAGCTTCTGTTCACCGGTTTCCATATTTTTTAAGGTAACCTTTCCTTCCTTCATTTCATTTTCACCAACTAAAGCTACAAACGGAATGCCTTTTGAATTAGCATAACTCATCTGCTTCTTCATCTTGCTGCTGTCTGGAAAAATTTCTGCACGAATGCCTGCAGAACGTACTTTCAGTAATACCTCTAATGAAAAGGCTGCTTCTTTTTCACCGAAATTGATAAAAAGCAACTGGGTTCCATTAACAGCTTCCTTCGGATAAAGATCCAATTGATTCAGTACATCAAAAATACGGTCAGCACCAAAAGATATTCCAACTCCGGATACCCCAGACAAGCCAAACACCCCAGTCAGATTGTCATAACGTCCGCCACCAGTAATACTACCAATCTGAACATCCAAAGCCTTCACCTCAAAAATAGCTCCTGTATAATAGTTCAATCCACGCGCCAATGTCAAATCGAGTTCAATTTCGTTTTTTAAGCCAAGATGTTTTAAGGTAGAAAGAATATACTCACTTTCTTCCACTCCCTTCAATCCGACTTCACTGGACGCCAATACTTCCTTCAGAGTTGCCAATTTCTCATCATTGCTTCCACTCAACAGGATAATGGGCTGTAACTTCTCTATAGCATCTTCACTGATACCTTTCGAACGCAACTCCTGGTTTACATTCTCCAGACCAATCTTATCCAGTTTGTCGATAGCAACTGTAATATCCACAATTTTTTCCGCCTCACCGATAATCTCTGCAATTCCAGTCAGGATCTTACGGTTATTAATCTTGATACATACACGAATACCGAAACGACTGAATACAGTATCTACAATCTGCATCAGTTCCACCTCATTAAGCAAAGAATCACTGCCTACTACATCGGCATCACACTGGTAAAACTCACGGTATCTGCCTTTCTGCGGACGATCTGCACGCCATACCGGTTGAATCTGATAGCGCTTGAACGGGAAAGAAATCTCCTCACGGTGCATGACCACATAACGGGCAAAAGGTACAGTCAGGTCATAACGAAGACCTTTTTCACAGAATTTACAAGCCAGTTTAGCGGCATTACGGCTCAGCAGTTCATCATCCGTTAAACCTGAAAAATAATCGCCCGAGTTCTGTATCTTAAACAGGAGCTTGTCGCCTTCTTCGCCATACTTACCCATCAAAGTAGAGAGATTCTCCATAGATGGGGTTTCAATCTGCTGGAAACCATACAGATGATACACGTTACGGATGGTATCAAATATATAATTGCGTTTCGCCATTTCTACCGGCGAAAAGTCACGTGTTCCTTTGGGAATACAAGGTTTTGCTGCCATGATTATTGCATTTTAAAATATTAATGAGTCGCAAAGTTAACGGATTTTCTCCATTTAAGAAAGAAAAACGGCGAGCTTTGTACAAACTCGCCGTATAATTTATCCCAATCGTTTCTTCATAGCTTCTCCAGGACCTTGCTCTTTAACCTCATTCGTCTCTCCGGCCCATGAATATCATTATGTAATATACTAACGTAGCCAAAGAACCCAATGCAGCTACCACATAGGTATAGGCAGCCGAACGCAAAGCATCTTCTGCCTTATCATGATTAAAAGCATTGGTGATGCCCGAAGCACTTAGCCAACCTAATGCGCGCTGACTCGCATTGATTTCTACCGGCAAAGTCACAAAACTGAACAGCGTTGTAGTAGCAAACAGAATAATACCAGCCAGCAGTAACTGAGGAAAGGAATTAAGCAGCAAAATACCTCCCAATATAACAAATGAAACGATATTGGACGCAAATGATACCACCGGCACCAATTTGCTGCGCAACGTCAACGGGGCATAAGCACGGGCATGCTGCAGTGCATGGCCGCATTCATGTGCTGCAACAGCAGCAGCCATGATGCTGTTACTATTATAAACACTTTCACTCAGATTGACCGTTTTGTTTTCTGGGTTATAATGATCTGTCAGATGACCTGGGGTATGGGTAACCTGCACATCATAAATGCCATTATCATGAAGCATCTTGCGGGCTACATCAGCTCCCGTCATACCATTGCCTGTGGGAATCTTGGAATATTTCTTGAACTTACTTTCCAGATTCATCTGAACCAGCCAACTGACCAGTGCTACTCCGATAAATATCATCCATTGCATTCCTATCATACGTTTCTATTTTAAAGATTGAAATTAATAATCATACGAATTTCTCCTGTCATGCGCCATACTTATTCTGGACACATGCTTATGGAAGTACAAAAACTTTGCCAAAAATAAAGGGAAACAGACATGCTACCGTCCGTTTCCCTATTATTTTAGCAAGAATTAAAAGGTTTTCATGTCTTTTCAAAATGGAACAGCCTTTTATTCCTGATTTCACCTCATCATTCTGCCAATTCCAATTCTATGACCTGATCTATCTCAACAGGTACTTTATCAAGCATCAGCAGAACTCCTTCCTTACTTTTCTGGAATTTCACCGGAGTATGGGTAGCAAAATCAGAAGCCCGCTTCACCTTTTTATCCAATGGCAAGAAAAGCGCTTTGTCCTGCAATTCCAGAATATGCACATAGAGTTTATTTCCTTTTTGCGTAGTAACTCCCCAAGGATGCGGAGCAACACATCCTCCGCGGGTACCATAGATAGTTTCTCCATAAATTTTCATCCATTCTCCCATTTCAGCCAGACGCTCCACAGCCACTGCCGGCAGTTCACCATCTGGCTGAGGTCCGATATTCATCAGCAAGTTCGCATCCTTACCAGCAGCTTTCACCAGATAATGAATCAATGTTTTGGTAGATTTATAGTCTTGATCGGTAATCTTATACCCCCACATGCCATTCATGGTTTCACATGTTTCAAGAGGTAAATCACTGATACCTTGTCCAGAAAGTCCCGCCTTATTTTCACCTGGAAGATCGCGTTCGAAAATCTGAATATCTTCACCCTCAAACGGAACTTGGTGGTGATTATTGCCTACCAGACACGCAGGCTGCAAACGATGAATCAGCGCATACTGCTCTGGCAATTCCCAATCAAAATCCGGATTGATATCCTGATCCCACCAACCATCAAACCAAATGGCTCCAACTTCGCCATAATGAGTCAACAATTCTGTAAGCTGATTATTCATAAATTGATAATAGCTGCTCCAATTACCTTCAGGGTGAGGACGACCGGTACCACGACCTGTACGGCCTTGCGGTGCATCCTCCCGATACCAGTCAATATGTGAATAATAAAAATGAATCTTTAACCCCTGCTTATGACATTCATCTGCCAGTTCCTTTACAATGTCACGCTTAAAGGGAGTAGCATCCACCACATCATAATCAGAGTATTTCGTGTCAAACATCGAAAATCCCTCGTGATGACGCGTAGTAAAACAAATATATTTAGCCCCCGAAGCCTTGATGGCCGACACCCATTTAGCTGCATCAAAGCGAGAAGGATAAAATCCTCCTGCCATTTTGGCATATTCTTTATAATTCAGATTCTTGTTAGTCATAGTCCACTCCCCGGTGGCCAACATACTATACAATCCCCAATGGAGGAAAATTCCAAACTTATTATCACGGAATTCCTGGCGAGCCTTTAAATTAGACTCTGCAGGTTGGTATGCTTGCTGAGCCGAAAGAGGTGCTAGAGACATGCTGCCCAGCAGCAGCGAAAACAGAAAGTTTTTCATATATAAATATTTAAGGGTTAATCTTAAAAGGTAACAAATGAAGAAAAAGAGGAAAGCATCTATTCTTTCCTCTTCCTTCTTAGTTAAATACGAATTCTCGTCAAATCATTCTTATGACAAAGAGAAACACGATTATTCTTCAGTATAACGTTCAATCGTCTGTTCACGGTCAGGTCCTACTGATACAATCTTCACAGGCACACCCAACTGTTCTTCCAGGAAGCTAAGGTAAGCATTGAATTCTTCAGGGAATTCATCTTCACTCTGCATCTTGGTCATATCTGTCTTCCATCCTGGCAATTCCGCATAAATCGGCTCTACTCCCTCTGTGATATCAAACGGGAAATAATCGATTTCTTCACCATTCATCTTATAAGCTACGCAAGCCTTAATGCTGTCAAAGGTATCGAGTACATCGCTCTTCATCATAATAAGCTTGGTAACACCATTAATCATGACAGAATATTTCAAGGCTACCAAATCAATCCATCCGCAACGGCGCTTACGTCCAGTTACTGCACCGAATTCATGACCGAGCTGACCGATTTTTTCTCCTACTTCATCAAATAATTCAGTAGGGAACGGACCCGCACCTACACGAGTGCAATATGCTTTAAAGATACCATATACATCGCCAATCTTATTTGGAGCAATACCCAATCCTGTGCAGGCACCTGCACAGATCGTATTAGAAGATGTGACAAAAGGATACGAACCAAAATCCACATCAAGCATAGTACCTTGGGCACCCTCGCACAATACGGATTTTCCTTCATTCAACAGTCCGTTGATTTCATGTTCACTGTCCACCAGATGGAACTGCTTCAAGTATTCAACCCCCTCCATCCAGGCAGTTTCCAGTTCTGTCAAATCATAATTATAATTCAAACCAGCAAGAATCTGCTCATGACGAGCTTTAGCTGCAGCATATTTATTTTCGAAATCATGCAGAATATCCCCCACACGCAATCCGTTACGGCTCACTTTATCGGTATAAGTAGGACCAATTCCTTTACCGGTAGTCCCTACCTTTGCATCTCCCTTAGCAGCCTCATAAGCTGCATCAAGAATGCGATGAGTAGGCATGATCAAATGTGCCTTTTTAGAAATATGCAATCGGTCTTTCAGATTATGCCCAGAAGCCTCCAATGCCTCAGCTTCAGCTTTAAACAAAGCAGGATCCAATACTACACCATTTCCTATGATGTTTACCTTATCTCCTTGGAAAATACCTGAAGGAATAGAACGTAATACATATTTCTGGCCTTCAAACTCCAAGGTATGTCCTGCGTTAGGTCCACCCTGGAAACGAGCTACTACATCATATCTAGGAGTTAAAACATCGACAACTTTACCCTTGCCTTCGTCACCCCATTGCAATCCTAATAGAATGTCAACTTTCATATCTTTTTCTTATAGTTATTATTTTTAATCCGCTTATTTGCTCGGTCACACTTACTGCAAAGTCCATACATATACAATGAATAATGAGTCAGATTAAACCGGCTTAATTTGGTATTTTCGATAGCCTGCTGCAATTCTTCATTCTGAAACTCGGACACTTTACCACACTGAGTACAAATCAGATGGTGATGCGTGTCACGATTATAACATTTTTCATATTGGGAAGAATTGCCAAACTGATGTTTAATGACCAGCCGTGCATTGATGAGAAGAATGATGGTATTATACAAGGTAGCCCTGCTAACACGGAAATTTTCCTGATCGGCCATCAAAGAATAGAGGGTGTCAATATCAAAATGCCCGTCAATGGAGTAAATGGTTTCGAGTATAGCATAGCGCTCGGGAGTCTTACGATGCCCGTGAGCGCTGAGATATTCCGTAAATATCTGCTTTACTGTATCTTTCACATTCTGACTGTCCATATCAGGAAATTATGGTTGATCACACAGCCGACAAAGTTAAGTCTTTTTGCGGAAAGAAAGAAAAAAAAGGAGAGTTTTTTAGTAACTCTCCTCCTCTACCAGCCGATACAGCAACTGTTCGGCTTCCTTAGGTGAATCTTTCATTTTTTCTACTCGCCTGCACACGGCAAAAGCCTGCTCCTGCCCTTGCTGCATATAACGGCGGATGGCGGTAGCCGCTGCATTGCGTACATGATAACTATCTCCCAGAAAGGAGACAATAGCCTGGTCCAAAAATTCATTTTCCACCCGCTCTGCCATTTCACCTCGCTGCATCAGCAGTCTGGCGATAGTCAAAAAACCGCATATTTGTGCATATTCGCGTTCATCGGCAATCCACTGAAAACTCTTGGCCGGAGCATAAGGCAGATACTGGAAAAGATTCATGCTAGTCAGTTCGGCTATTTCAACATGCTGGATACCTTCCAACCAAATATCTGCAATTTCAGGCAAAAAACTTTCTACAGGCTGCAGCATACCTGCCAATATTTTACACTCACGGATATCTTCTTTCCACAGGGCCTGAGCTAAAGCATGGTCCTTGTCATAACGGGCGGCAATGCTTTTAATACGAGGCAACTCTACCCCGAAGTTCAATTTATAAAGCACCCCTTTCTCACGCATACTTTGAGACACAACTCCGTTCATAGAGAGACGGAGGTGTGTCTTGATATCTCTGATTTGCTCTTTCAAATCCATATTTTAGTTAATATTGGGCAATACAGAGTAATCTTTGCTATAGCGCAACATCTGTTCTGCATAGCCCTCGTTATACGTTACTTTGACATCAGTGATATTTCCTTCAGCATCAGTAACCGCTTCATATTTCGGGTTCACAAATCCCTTGTAAGGAGCCAGATTCAGTTTTTTATAACGTTCCAAAACTTCAGCATGAAGAGTCGGATCAACTTTCACCGCATATTGTTCTACCAAGTTACGGGCTGCTTCAAAATCGCCAGTAGATTTGATACGCTGGATTTCAGAAAGCAACTCTCCGAAAAGGCTGCGCACTTTCTGGTAATCATTCACTACTACATAGGTTTTTCCGTTACGTTTTACCATCTCAACAGCTTTATCAGCCGCTCCCTTTTCAAACACCCAACGGGCAATGAGCTGACGATTACGCATATGGGCTTCTTCCACTTGATTTCCGGGTTCAATACGCACCAACTGTGTCATCAGCCCATTCATTAAGAATGTATAATATTCTGCCTTGTAGGCTTCTTCATTAGGAGTTAATTTCAACTCTACTAATTTAGGATCAGCTACATAATACAAGCCAAAAAGGTCGGCACGCGCTTCTTCAATGGTAGAGCCGTAAGCTTTCAAAGCATCCGGATCTACGCCAGGCAACAACTTACCAGAACCATGTCCTAGACACTCATGCAAGTCTGTATGCAAATTGCCCGTCAAATCCCCATATTCATTAATCCATGCCAACTCCTGGTCACTGTTTACAAATTCTTCATTAAAGCCGTTACCATGAGCTGCTTTATTATAGGCATCAGTTATGTTTCCGATTGTCACTGACTTAGATCCATGCTGACTACGGATCCAGTTCGCGTTCGGCAAATTGATACCAATAGCAGTAGAAGGATACAGATCACCTGCCAAGATAGCAGTTGTAATCACTTTAGCCGTAACTCCCTTTACTTTTTCTTTTTTAAACCGCTTATCTACCGGAGAATGATCTTCAAACCACTGTGCATTGCTGCTGATCAGCTCTGTGCGCTGCGTTGATTCCAAATCCTTAAAATTAACCAGCGATTCCCAGCTAGCTTTCATACCCAACGGATCGCCATAGCTTTCTGTAAAACCATTCACAAAGTCTACACGAGAATTCAAATCTTTGACCCACAAAATGGCATATTCATCAAATTTTTCCAAATCACCCGTTTCATAGTACTCTACCAATTTAGCTATCACTGCTCTCTGTTCGGGTGTTTCAGCCACTTCTTCAGCCTTTTTCAGCCAATAAGCAATCTTTTCAATAGCAGCTCCATACAATCCACCGACTTTCCACACTTTTTCATAAATTTTCCCGTTCTCTTTCACCAGCCGGCTGTTCAGTCCGTAAGAAATTGGAGTTTCATCATTCGGGTCCTTCAGATCAGCATAAAATTTCTCCGCTTCAGCTTGTGTTACTCCCTCATAATAATTACAAGCAGAAGTCAATATCAAGTCTTCACCATCTGCCTGATTCACACGTTTAGCCATCACTTTGGCATCAAAAATAACCGGCTTTAATTCTTCAAAAAATTGTTCTACCGATTGTCCGTCTGCCAAAGGCAATTTGCCAGCCGGTACAGCAGCTAAAGCCTGCTTAAAAAACTCAGGTGTGAATCCAGGAATAAACTTTTCACAACCATAATGATGATGGATGCCATTAGAAAACCAAACTCGCTTCAGATACACTTCCAAAGCTTTGAAATCGGATGTCTGACGGTCACCCGAATAATCTGTATAAATAGCTTCCAATGCACGGCGGATGCGTAAATTATACTTCCCATTTTGATCGAATAAAATATCACGGCCCTGCAAGGCAGCCTCTGTAAGATAATAAACTAATTTTTTTTGCGGAAGAGAGAGTTCCTCAAATCCGGGCACACGATAGCGCAAAATCTGTAAATCAGCAAACTGTTCCACGGTATAATCAAATTTTTCTGCCGAAGCAGTGTGTTTGGGATGACCGCCACAAGCTGTTAGCAGTGCTAGAGCAGCAGCCATCGAAGCAATCTGTTTCTTCATAATTAGATATTATATTAATTAAGATGACGCAGCACAAGCCGAATTCGGTGAGAACCAACCCGCACTGCGTCATCCTTGGTTATTTCTGCACAAGATGCACCTTACTTCTGGTGCAATTCTGCCATTCTCTTGCGGTAACCATTGGGTGTTTCACCCAAATTTTTATAAAATGCTGCATAGAATGACTGGCGATTGGCAAAACCGACCATCGTACTGATCTCTTCAACATTTTTGTCAGCATAACGCTTATCTGTCAATAAATGCAATGCATCTTTAATACGATATTCATTCAGCAGGCAAGAATAATTCATGCCAAAACGTGAATTAACCACAGCCGATAAATATCGAGTATTCGTTTGTAATTCTTTGGCTAAATCCTTTGCCGAATAATCAGGATCTCTATACTTTTTTTGTACCACAATGATATTTAAAATCTTATCATACAATTCATCGGCCAATTCCGGACGAATCAATGAGCGGTACGCTGCATTTTTTTCTTTTTTCTCACGGAGGTTGTACGGCCGTTTTGTAGCAACCTCATTCTGAGTTTTGTTTTCTAAATCATTCATTTTGAACTAACTGGTTAGGGTTTGTTTAATAATTAAAATCTACACGACTTTCCTTAGGCTTTACAAAAGTCATATATTTTTTTGAAATGTGCAACTTTTAAACCTTAAAAAATGATAGAATATATACAAAAAATGGCGAATAAAAGTAACATTCTGACACTTGATAAGAATTATTAACTTTCATCTCTGTCTTGTCTGCAGAAAGTAATCAGATACTCATTTCGAAATATCAGAATAAAACTGCAGAATTGATGTAACTTTATGTAAATTTGCATCCTGAAACTTTAAATAGCAAGATTCTATATTCATATCTATCCAAAATGCTACATACCCTTAAAACATATTTCGGATACAATAGTTTCCGACCTCTGCAAGAAAATATTATCCGCCACTTGCTGGCTAAACAAGATGCTCTGGTACTTATGCCAACGGGAGGCGGCAAATCGATCTGCTACCAGTTACCCGCTCTGCTCTGCCCGGGAACGGCCATTGTCATCTCTCCACTTATTTCTCTGATGAAAGACCAAGTGGAATCACTCTGTGCCAATGGGATTCCGGCCGGAGCACTCAACAGCACCAATGATGAAACTGAAAACTCTTCGCTGCGCAGAGCTTGTATGGAAGGGAAACTGAAACTGCTCTATATTTCGCCCGAACGTCTCATGGCTGAAATGAACTATCTGCTGCGTGATATGCACATTTCTTTTTTTGCTGTAGATGAAGCTCATTGTATTTCCCAATGGGGTCATGATTTTCGACCTGAATACACCCAGCTAGGACAGCTCCGCCAGCTTTTTCCCGGAGTACCGGTCATTGCCTTGACCGCTACGGCAGATAAACTGACACGACAAGATATTGTGCAGCAACTCCATCTGCAACATCCACGCATTTTTATTTCATCCTTCGATCGCCCCAACCTTAGCCTGACTGTAAAAAGAGGTTACCAGCAAAAAGAAAAATCCAAAGCTATACTGGATTTTATAGAAAAACATGATGGAGAAAGCGGCATCATCTACTGTATGAGCCGAAACAAAACCGAAAGTGTAGCTCAAATGCTGGCTAAACATGGCATCCGGGCAGGTATTTATCACGCAGGACTCAGTGCCGCACAGCGAGACCGTGCCCAAAATGATTTTATCAACGACCGGGTTCAAGTAGTCTGTGCCACCGTTGCTTTCGGAATGGGCATTGATAAAAGTAATGTGCGATGGGTTATCCATTATAACCTGCCTAAAAGCATGGAAAGCTTTTATCAGGAAATCGGACGTGCCGGACGCGATGGAATGCCGAGCGACACTTTATTGTTTTACTCACTGGCCGACTTGATTCTACTGACTAAATTTGCCACAGAAAGCGGACAGCAAAGTATCAATATGGAGAAACTGCAACGTATGCAGGAATATGCGGAGTCGAACATTTGCCGCCGCCGCATATTACTCAACTATTTCGGTGAATCCATGACACACAACTGCGGTAATTGCGATGTATGCCGCAATCCTCCCGAGCACTTTGATGGTACTATCATTGTTCAGAAAGCATTAAGTGCCATAGCACGCAGTAATCAACAAATCGGAATTACAGTGCTGGTGGATATATTACGCGGTACACTTAGCGCAGAAGTAGCAGAAAAAGGATATCATAATCTGAAAACATTCGGAGCAGGCCGGGAAGTTCCTGGACGAGACTGGCATGACTATCTGCTTCAAATGCTTCAATTAGGCTTTTTTGAAATTGCCTACAATGAAAACAACCACCTGAAAATCACCGCTGCCGGCGCTGATGTACTGTACGGACGCAATAAAGCCGAACTGGTAGTTATTCAACGCGAAGAAAGAACATCCCCAGCAAAGGGAAGAAAGACCACTCTTCCAGACCCTGAACTTCCGCTGACCACAGACCGACACGAAGAGATTTTTCAGGCACTTCGCGCATTGCGCAAGCGGTTGGCTGATCAAGAAGCCCTACCTGCCTACATTGTATTAAGCGATAAAGTACTGCACCTGCTCAGCACGACTTGTCCCACCACCATAGAGGCTTTTGGAAATATCAGTGGGATTGGAGAATACAAAAAAAAGAAATATGGAAAGGATTTTGTAGCAGAAATCAAGAAATTCATGTAGACGGTTACTGCCTATAATTTATCATGATGATAAAGCCCGTTGGCCAGGAAAACATTTACTTTGCCGGCAAAAAGGTATAGTATTGAGTAAAGAAGAACAAATGCTGGCCACGGGCAACATCAGCAGATTATTTATCAAATTTGGAATTCCCGAAGTATCAAGTCTGCTTTTTAGGCACAGATGCAGAATTGCAACTTTATACGATGGATTACCTCCGGTATTTCTCCCCATTTCTGCCGGTACTGGCTTTAATCTTTCTTGGTGACTACATGCTGAAAGCTTGCAGCCGTCCATTCCTGGCTCTTCTGCAGCTAGGTCTGATTGGGAGATGCATATGGCTACATAACCATTCGGAAAAAGCAGGCTGGCTGCTCACTGACTAACTGGAAACCCTATTAAACAATAAACGATAATGGCTACAGAAAAATGGAAAGAAAAATTGCACCGCAAACATTCGCTGACTGAAGATGATTTAAAGGTACTGCAATCCATAGGACACATACAAAAGTTTAATGCTGGAGAAAGCATAGTCAAACTGGGTGAAGTGAATGATCACATATTCATCATCACCAGCGGTATTTGGCGAGAATACTGTTTCTATCATGGCGAAGAAGCCACGATATGGTTCAACGTAGCCGGTGAAATTACCTTTTCAGTTTGGGGATATGTCCACCAAAAACCGTCTCATCTATTTATCGAATCGATCATCGACAGTGAAGCCCTCTGCGTATCACGTCAACAGCTCAGCAGCCTTTTCAACAGTTCATTGAAATTTGCTAACTTAGGCCGGTGCATTGTAGAAGAATTTATCTTGCTCTATGAAGGTTGGCACATCAAGATGTGGCGTCAGAATGCTTTTGAAAGATACTTGAACCTGCTGGAAGAATACCCGGAAGTAATAGGCGCCATTCCTCTAAAATATGTAGCCTCATACCTGGGTATCACAGTACAATCACTCAGTCGCATTCGAGCTGGACTAAAAAGGTGACAGCCGCTTGGCTATCACCTTTTTCTTATTTAGGGTAATGTCACAGTATAGTATTCACTTGGTACATGCTGGGTATAAATGATATCTTTCAACCGCTGCACCACCTCAGGATACTGATCCGAAAGATCATGCTGTTCAGATGCATCTTTTTTCAAATCATACAAAGCCACCTTGCCATGTTTCACTACTAGCTTCCAGTCGTCTACTCTCACTGCCATCTGATCGGTTTCACCAAACTCCCAATACAGGAATTCATGCCGAGGTTGACTCCCTTTTCCCAATAAAGTAGGCACCAAAGAAATCCCGTCAAAAAAATCTTCTTTCAGTTTTTTATTCCGATATTTCTTTTCATAATTTTTCACTCCTGCTAATTCACTGAAGGTGGGCATCATATCATAAAAAGCACAAGGATGAGAATTTACGGTTCCAGCAGCTACCTTACCGGGCCATCGCACAATAAACGGTACCCGGATTCCACCTTCGTGACACTGACGCTTGATGCCACGCAACTGAGCTGAACTTTGGAAAAACTGTGGATCAGCTCCTCCTTCTTGATGAGGACCATTATCACTGGTAAAAATAACCAGTGTATTTCCATCCAGCCCCTTTTCCTGAAGTTTAGCCAATACTTCGCCTACATAAGCATCCAGACGAGTCACCATAGCAGCAAACTGTGCATGTGTATGCACAGCCGGATTATACCGGCTCATTTCTTCTCCTCCCCAAGTACGGTCTTCAAAAAACTGCTTCTGATAACCCAATAAGAGAGAATCTTCAGGCTGGGCCAGTTCAGCATGCGGCAAAGTATAAGTAAAAATACCGAAAAATGGTTTCGTCCCGTCCTGTTTGTCAAGCCACTTCAAAGCTGCCTGATGAATCAAATCTGCCGAATACTGCGGGCGCTTCAAATACTCCTTTCCATATATAGGATATTGGATATTCTCTTCCAAAACCTCACGCACTACAGCTGTATCACCCAAGGAAGGATTATACCGATTCAGAAAATTCGGATAGTACAGATGAGCCTGGAACTGACAGATATAACCATAGAACTCATCAATGCCGCGTTTATCCGGAGTAGAAACAGATCCTTCATATCCGCCAGCCCACTTGCCGAACATTCCTGTAGTATATCCTTGATCCTTGAGAATTTCTGGAAGCAAAACATGCTCAGGATCATATGGTTGCTGTCCAGCCAATGCATAATCCTGATTGATCCCATATGTTACCAAAGGCGAATTCCTCCAATATTCCCGATTACCTCTAACTGCACAATGACCGGTATGCTGCCCAGTCATAAAAGTAGCTCGAGAAGGAGCACTGACCGGGCTACCCGCATAAGCTTGCGTAAAACGCATGCCTTCTTCTGCCATTTTATCAAGATGAGGGGTACGGATGTAACGCTGCCCATAACAAGCTACATCTCCATAACCCAAATCATCACACATTATATAAATAATATTGGGGCGTGAAGCTGATTGTGCCGAAACCTGAACAGCACATGCAGCAAGTGCTGCACCCCAACCTATATATTTATAAAACTTCATAACTTCATCCTTAAAATTTTACAAAATCTGACCTTTGCCTAAAACTGAAGGCCTACCGAATGCGAATATAGGAAATATCTCAGTAAAATGAACTGATAAGTGCGAAAAACTCCATACATTTGCACGATAACCATTTAAAATAAATAGAAAATATGAATGAAGTTCTGAACAATATCAAAAATAGACGCAGTATCCGATCTTACACCGACCAACAGGTAAATGCCGAAAATCTGAATCTGATTCTTGAAGCGGCTACCTATGCCCCCAGTGGCATGAACTTCCAGACCTGGCATTTTACAGCTATACAAAATGCAGAGATATTGCATACACTCAACGATAAAGTCAAAAGAGCTTTTGCCAAGAGCGAAGACCCTCATCTGCAGGAACGCGGTCACAGTGACAGCTACTGTTGCTACTACCATGCTCCTACACTCATTATAGTATCGAATGAGCCTACTCGCTGGTGGGCTCCTATGGATGGAGCTTGTGCCATGGAAAATATTTTCCTGGCAGCAAAAAGCCTGGGTATTGATTCTTGCTGGATAAACCAAGTGGGACAAACCTGCGACGACCCTGAAGTGCGTGCCTTCTTAACTGAACTTGGTATCCCTGAATCGCACAAAGTATACGGATGTGCAGCCCTTGGATATGCCCCGGCAGATTTTCAACCGAAAGATAAACAGATTAAAGAAGGTCTTATCACCTGGATCCGATAAGAAAATTATGGCAGAATATTTAATTCTTCCAGAATAGCTAATAAGATTATAGCATCAGGCGAGTATGACAAAGATGACTTATTTTCATTGGTCATTGTACTCATACTCGCCTGATGGTTAAATACAGTAAACCGCCTGGTTTTGAAATAATGAAGCTATCTAGTAAATTCTTATTTGAAAGAAATAGGAGAAACCTGACAATAAAAAAGCCTCCGACTCTTTTCAGAATCGGAGGCTTTGGAAAAACGGCGACTA